>Ga0222658_1000988_pt1 | contig 13446 bp, 8 predicted proteins | sample AntAcemetagen476_FD_179830 | JGI IMG/M metagenome (GOLD analysis project Ga0222658, IMG submission 179830) | Saline water microbial communities from Ace Lake, Antarctica - #476 | ecosystem: Environmental > Aquatic > Non-marine Saline and Alkaline > Saline | place: Antarctica: Ace Lake | collected... | reverse complement strand
GTCTGCGTCTGCCGTAGTCATTTTATTTTCATCAATAGTTAAACCTGTTGGTAAATCTATTGTTAATTGACCACCGTCTGGTGCTCCTGATAGTTCCATCTTCCCCCGAACCCACAAAGTGTCCCCAATCCTTTTTTTATAAGATGTATGCACGGTGTTTGCAGACCATAAAGAAGTTACAGTATAACTTTCCCAATCAGTCATATTACTCTCAGCAGCAGTTACAACGTGTTCGGATTTTGCTCGTCCTGTAATTGTGAAATTACAAAAAGTAGTACTCCCATCTCCACCAGCAGTGTGGGGTCTTATAACATCACCAGCCGATAATCTTCCCTCCCATGCAGCACATGCTGATGCGGTGCTAACTGATTCGTACTGTAAACACAACCTATCGGAGGCAGTGATGCTTTGTAAATTGGTTGTTAGTTCCGAAGAGTTTAAAGATACCCCAGCATAATTATCAGTAGTCCCACTATCGCTAATACTTATTGAATATATACCATCTTTTAAGATTGTAAAAGTTGAACCAAGGCTTGCGGAATCAGCATATGTTATTAAATTTGCTCCGATGTTTTCAACTACAGTTGTATATCGTCTAATTTTCGTGCTACTTGATCCAAAGCCATTTGAAGTGTGAAGTCTTATTGTTTGACTTATCTCTAAATCAACATACTGATAAGGCTTTGCACTAACTAAAATATTATCAACGTACAATTCTACTGTTGTAGTAGCACTTGTATTTTGCCATCCAAACTCTATCTCGGTACAATCGGTTGGAATAAATATTGCTGTTTGAAAACTTTTAGATTCGTTATTAGCTGGAGAATAAGCTTCCATATTTTTGTAAGTAATTAGTCCTGCATTTGCCCCATCTTTTATTTTTACACAAAATCTAAAATCATTATCAACAGTTGTTGATTCGTTTTTAAATTCAAAAGCGAAGCCTATCATTCGACCTCTATATCCTTGATCTATTCCTTTAGTGAAACCAAAATAATCACTTGAGCCGTCTGCTGCTGGTACATATTTAATAACTACTGTTTCATCATTATCGAGAATTAAATCTGCTGCTGTTGTTGATAGTGTAGGTGCCTCAGTTATTGCCCCACCACCATCAAAGGCTGCGTTATTTCCAGTTAAATCGACATCATCTATATCAGTAAAGTTATTAGCTATTAATAAATGGATAGTGTCTGATGATCCTGCGCCACCGCCACCAACTTCTGTTAAAGCTGAGTCGACAACCTGATACATTTTCTTGGTATCTGTCGCAAAACACATCTGCCCATTGCTGGCCGTTGCCGCGTAAGTCGTTAAGTCAGCCTCTGTACCTTGTTTAACATCTAAGCGGCTAGGAGTAACTATACTCGAATTTGTAATTGTTGCGTGAGGAGTAGTGTCACTTATATGCGTTGTCATAAAGGCATCAATCGCCTTAGCACTAGCAACCGTGTCGTCACTACCTGAAACTGCGCTCAAGTCTGTATCTAAAACACCTGCTTTTAAGTTATCTAATTCTAAGTTTGTAATAGTGTTGTTATCAGCATCTATTGACTTACTAGTCATTACTACCGTTCCGCTAGTTACAAAAGCTTTTGTAGATTGCTGTGAAGGTGGTACAGTGTCACTATCTGTCGCCATATTGTCTTCATCTAAGATATCTGCCCTCAATAAATATTGAGTATGATCATCGTCTGCCAAACCTGACAGATCACCATGATCTGTTACAGATACAGCACTTTCAGGTGTCGAGAAAGGATTAGTTATTTCTTCGTAGGTTGTTTCACCCTCTTGTAAAACTATACGCCCAACGTATATTGAAAAATTAGTTAAAAATGAAGGAGTCGCGGGTATTTCTTCAGCTAGTGCTGCGCCTACTGAAGTAACATTAGATGTTCCCCATTGCATGTGCAGACCGCCGTCAAAATCAACATAGAAAAATCTAGTAGTGCGCCTATTGGTTGTTAGTGATACTAAAGCCGAACCGTTCCAGTAGTTAGCGTTATCTACATCTGTTATTCCTGTAGTGTCTGCTGTTACAGAAGATGAGCTATTCCATGTGCTAAAGGTACTAGCTACATTTGTATCTATAGCTGCTATGGTCAGTCTATTTTGAGAACAGTATATAACACCTGCCTCTACAGCTACTTTTGAAGCTGCGGGGGCACTTAAAATCAACCCTGTTGCTCTTTGCATGCCAAAAAGCTCAAAATCTTTTTTACATGCATTAGACCTATAATTAGAAAATCTCTGGCCTAAATTCCATATTGTTAATACGTTTCCTGATCTAAAAACCTTAGCGACGACTACCTCAGTGTTTAAATTCATATCCGATAAGGTAGTTGTGAAGGCCAGTGCTGCTGTACCTGTTGAGTAAGCTAGGTAAGCCCAATTTAAAGTGTTGTCAGTTGGTACTGAGACACCTGTCTCACCTGCATATGCTATTTTTACAATATGCCCGACTATTGAGTCTGTTGTTTTTATATACAAGTTACCTGCGGAAATATTTACTGTTGCGCTTCCTGCATCTGTAATCTCAAAAGCTGTACTAGGCCCTGATAAATTTGAACACATATTGTTGTCCCAAATATCAGATAGACTGTTATCAAAATAAGCTTTTATTGATTCCGACGAAGCGGCCGTGCTATCTGTAGCAGTGGCCATTGAGTCATCATCTAAAAATGCAGATCCTGCAAAAGATGTGTTGACTGTTAAAGTATCTGTATCAGTGTTTGTAGCATCGATATCTGCTACTGTTATTTTTCCTGTTGTAGTTAGGTTCTCATTACCAAAACTTATCTCTCCTTGAGATGATAAAATTGTTGATTTTCCTGCACCGTCATCTGCACTAAAAATTAAAGTGAAAGTATTTTTAGTAAGTGTGACGTCCTCAGCAGCTAATGTGCCTGTAGTGCTTAAGTTCTCATTTCCAAAACTTATAGCTCCTGATGAATCAGTAATACTTGCAGCAGCTATTGTTGTTGTGCCTACTATAAAGCTACTTGTAGCTGTAACATCCTTACCTGAGAAATCACCTGTTGTACTTAGGTTTTCATTTCCGAAGCTTATTGCCCCTGAAGAATCAGTTATGCTACCTGCTGATAAAGTCATTGAAGCAGAGCCGACGACTACTGAGTTATAAAAGTAACCATCTTTCCATCGCTCTGCTGATGTACCTAGATCATAGGTATTATTCGCCGAAGGGCGAAGCGTGTTTGTAGTTTGTATGTACCCTGTTGTATCAGCGTTGTTCGCTGTTAAAGTCATATTTGTATTGGTGACACTTCCACCAATAATTCTCTGTCCTGCAAAAGTTCCTGTGATGTACGAACCTGCTGAGTCAATATCTCTAGTTCCTTGTCTGCTTACCCACATGTCCTGGGTCTTACTGACAATCCCTGATAAAATTGAATCCTCTGACCAATCCATATCATATTGTTTGTACCATGCCTCAGCTCCACCTAGGCGAGATTGCCACCTATAGGCCGCTGCTTTACCGTCTCCGTCATCTAGTACAACCCTATAATCATTTAGAGTGTTGTCTATTGTATGCACTCCTGACTGAGTCCCAGATGTGTTTATCGCTGTTCCTGACTCAGTTAGTGCTAGTTGAAAAGTATTCGTATCTGCTTCAACTACAAAATATTTTGTCCCTGCTACTAAACCTGTAGGAAGGGCCCCTGATGTTTGTAAATACAGCTCATCATTATTTTGTCTTTTATGAGATGCTGCTGTTAGCACTCCCGGGGAAGCTATTGTTATAGTAGGTGTTATAGATACAGGAAGTACAGCAGGTGTTGCTACTGCTCCTTGTGTATTTGGATAAATAACTGATACAAGCCAATCAATCACATCATCTAAATTAGAAATTCCAGGCAACGCCGGATTCAAGTATTGAAACTCTGGGAGTCTGTGCTTGTAAGGGTGTTGATCTATGTTCCATACTCTTAAGTAATGCGGTCTATCTACTCCGTAACCCATAATAAGCTCCTATATATCCCACGTTCCAGTCCAAGTGGTCTTTTCCTCTTTTCTTTTAACTGCTAGTACTGATACACCACTAGCATACTCGTAACTAACTTTTAAACATGGTTCCCCATCTTCAGCGTCAGTAGGCGCTTGGTATAGGTATGTTATTCTATCGTTTGAGTCGTACACGATATACTCTTTGCATAGTTCATTAGATAGCGTTAAAATTATATCTCTTTTATTTTCTTTTTCTGCCATTGCAACCCCATTTAAAAAGGGAGAGGCTAACCTCCCCCTAGTTTAAAAAATTTAGCTTAACAATCCTACGTCCCATTTCTGTAGATACAATGTATCCATGAAATCGCCTGTGTGTAGGAAGAACAAGAAAGGTACTACTACCTCTCCATCATCAAAAGCAAAAGCTGCTGTAACTGTTGGTGCTGCTATTGCTGCCCCATTTAATCCTATTTTGAAAAATACATTTGCTGCACCTGCTGCTACAACCGCTGTCGAAGCTACGTTATGCGAAGTAGTGTCAGCAAAGTGAGTGTCTAGTGCAGTTTTTAACAAGTTCAGTTGTGCTACACTTGTAGGAAGATCTGTCGGAGTAGTTGTATCCGGAGAAGCGTTCCCACCTTCTTGTGCTTCATGATATAGCCATGATGATCCAAGTTCTGCATCATCATCATGAACATCGTATGTGTCTTGAATATCACTAATCAAAACAATCAATGTTGCTAGATTTGTTGCATCTGCTGCTGTTGAAAGATTAGCAGCATCTAGATTCTCATGAGCCGCTGTAACTGCTGTCAAAGACGAGCTTGTACCTGCTGTATTATGTGCTGTAACATCCGCAATATGTGCTGCCATCACTGTTAGTAAATCGTTAACATCAGTAACACAATGAGCGATAGTTGTTGGAGCTGCTGTAGAGGCTACAGAGTGATCTCCTGACTCTTGAGCGATATGCCATGCCCAGTTTGCTGCTAATTCCGCATCACCGTCATGATTGTCATACTTAAGCAGCATGTCTGTTAGAAGTGCTATCAAAGAAGTCCCGTTACCATCATCTGTAGAATCCGCTGCTGTAACTAAACTAGCATCATCATCATTTGTATGAGCAGTAACGTCATCAATGTGTGTGTTCCACTTTGCTTTTAAATCATTAGCTAACGCAACCGCCTCTGCTAAAGCAGATCCGCAATGTGTGTTGTATTTTGACTTAAGTTCGTTAGCGAGAGTGATAGCTCCTGCAAGACCTGCTATGTGGTCTACCTCTACTCTCATGTCAATATACTGATCTGCTGTAACTTTATCTGTCGTATCTGTTGAAGTTGTTCCTCCATCATTTAGAATAGTTTCAAGAATGACATCGCCTGCATTTACATTTATAAATGCTGCTTCGTCATAGTCGTCTACATTTGCTTGATATGCTTCAGCTTTTCTAAAACCGATTAGACAATCATCCGTACCTGAAACATCTGACAACTTAAGTCTTGATTCAATATAAAATCTATCAGTTCCTACAGTGTACGCCACTTTTGATCTAGCTGTAATTCCTTGAGTAAGCTCTATTCCGTCATCTTCTGCTTGATCTTGAGCAATGTTTAAACCATTGGCCCCCCAAGTTAGATAAGCTATAGCTTGCCCAGCACCAAGCACTGACCATTCATAGTTTTCGCTTCCTGTATTTAATATGTTTACTGATCCTGCTCCACCATCTACTGCTGTGCCATCATTCTGCATTTGCATTACAGGAGTATCAAATAAATCATACGATCCTGAAGATGCTAGTTTAGAAGCTGTAATGGCCCCATCAGCAATCATTGAAGACTCTACAACACCTGCGCCTATAGTGGCGTCACCTGTGTTGTCTATTGTAATATCACCGCTTACAGAAACACTTGTCATAGTTGTTCCATTACCAACTAAAATCTTAGCGTCACCTGAGCAATCTAATTCAGCTCCTACGGCCGCTGTACCTAGAAGAATACTTCCAGTTGCTATAGCGGTCATGCCTGGGTCTATTTTCCCTGCACCTATTGTTAAAACACCTGTGTTACTTAAAGTAGCGTCACCTGACATAGCTACGCTTGTCAAAGTTGTTGCATTACCTATTAAAATTTTTGTGTCTCCTGAGCAGTCTAGCTCAGCAGCTATGTTAGAAGAGTTCCCTATGAAAACACTTCCTTCTGTTAAAGATCCGCCTGCACTCTCAGCAGATTCAATTAGTGTCCCTAACTGAACTTTGTGAGACACAGCGTTCATTCTGTTTAGTAAATATTTTTCTGTTGTTGTAATTGCCATTGTAAAACCTCTTTTTTTAGAGAGGGTTGCCGGGATTTTTACCCGGCCAGACCCTCTATATTATTTAATAAGAAATTGTGTGGATAATTCCCCAACACGATGGGTTTCTAATCTCAAGTTCCCCAAACAGTGCCATATCTAGGATATAAGCATAACCTGAAGTTGTTCTTGTTTCATAGTACTGCTTGCCATCAGGAGCAGTTCGCTTTTGAATCATTCCATTACTTCTAAAAGTAGCTTTAGACCAGTCAGCGAAAACGATGATATCATCATCAAATTCTTGAATACCGATAAACTTGATCATACTTCCTGTACCGATATTTAATATCTCTATAGTCGTCCAACCAAATTCAGTTGCTTTCATAGATCCTTCACGAACCTTGTAAGAACCTTTCTGTACCTCTACTGCCTTAAGCACTGAACCTAGATGTTGCCAACTCATCAATACTTCATCTGCTGTCCCTCTACCTTTTCTTCTAACTTCTACCCATGCATTGAAAATGTTTTCGATAATGTTAGACGCAGAAATTGTAGAGCCATCAATATTGATAGCTTGCAGGTATGGGTATGCTGTTTTAGCTTGCCCATAAAGATTTGTAGATCCACCATTTGCTAGACTCAGCAATGCGCTCTTAAGTGATGTAAAGTTATCAGAAACTCCCGTAATTCCATCTTGATAAAATACAGCGTTTTGAGCAACACTATAAGCAGATACGTTAGCAGCCCCACCGCCTCTAGTTGCAGACAATGTTATTGCACTTGTGTTCAAATTCACACCTGTTATATAGTAGCTAGCAAGCGCGGTATTGTCATCATCTAGAGATACTTTTTGATCAATACAGAATCTTTCAATCCTGTCTACAATCATAATACCTGTGGCTGCGTCTGTAGCGTCTGAAACTGCTGCAAAATGAGGACCACAACCTAACTGAATAGAAACTGCTTCTTTAAAATGTTGTGTGAAATCTTCTACTGTATCACCTAAAACTCTGATGAAAGTAGATTCTTTAATCTTACCATCATGCTGCATTAAATCAGTATGGTAGAAAATCATCGATCCCCATACTTCTTTGTATGAGCTAATCTCACCTCTAACAGGTTTCATGCTAGAGATATCGTCTGCTGCTGTAAGCCCGCCAAACTTCAATGAGCTTGCCTTAGTACCTTTAAAAGGAACTATAATTGTCCCTTGCTTCCAGTTGTTGTCTTTGTTTACTCTATTTAAAATATAATCCATCTTTACAAGACGATCACTCAATAAACTATTTGGTAAATATTCATTAAGCATGTCTTGAAATAGTCGTGTTGTAGCCATAGCTATTCCTTTAAGTTGCTGGCATTGAACTTCTCAATTCCATTAGTTTTTCAAAAGTCATGTTTGTTTGCTTTACTGCTGAGTTACTAGCAGTTCCTATTTTAGGTAGCACGGGTTTCTTTTGCGTTACCTGCTGAGTATTTGGGGTATGGCCGCCCTGTGGAACTTCTTGTGTCTGAGGAGTTCCGTTGTTTAAAAATGGTTTGTACTGAGACATAATTTCGTTAATGATCTCTATTGGAGCTTTGTCCAATCCTTGTGTCTGAAATGCTAATGCCCCTCGCTTGAAAATTTCTTCTCTCATAGCTCCGGGTTTACTAGATAAAGTGTCGAACTTGTTTACAAATTCCGTGACGTCCGGAAGTTGCAAAGCAAAATCAACTTGCTGATTTCTCAAATCTACAGATTGCTTGTGTATGTTTTGATTATAATCCTCTTGTTTTACTTTATCGTGGTATTCATTAGATCTATTTCTTACTTGATTTTGATATTGTATTTTTTGATCTTGTGGGAGTTCCTGCATTTTCAATTTATTTACAGCGTACTCCATCACTGCCTGATCATTTATGCCTAGCTCTCCGAAAACATTGTCTAGGTCACCTTTCTCTATCATTGATCCTAGTATCTTAAGGTTTTTTTCAACCTCATTATATTTTTCAATTCTAGGTGAATACTCATCTACTTTTTGTTTGTAGTCTGTTAACTCAGTCTTAGCTTTTTCATAATTACCTTTCACATGGTCAAGCCCGTAAGCTCTTTCGTAAAGGTCTTTTATTTTAGTGTGGTTTTCTTTAGTTATTAGAGGTCTGATCTCTTCGTCAAACTCATGAACCTTATCCAAAACCTTAAATGAATAGTCGGGCTTCCACTCTTCTTCTGCGGGTGTTTCAATCTCTACTACAGCTTCAGTTGCCGGCACTCCTGCTTCTTCAACTATCGGTGCTGCCTGCGGGTCATCTATTTGCGCTGAGTCCATTTCATTTATAACTGTATCTACATCTTGCCCGTCTAAAATTTTCTCAATTGGGTTATTGCCTGCCATTCATTGCTCCTTGTGGTGGGATAATATTGCTGTTTGTTCCTTGTGGTGATTCTGGTGATAAAACATTTGCCATGTCTTTAGCATACCCGCCGCTCATCTTAGATAGGTCTTCTAATGATGTTCCTTGCGACTGAAGTTGTTTGATTAGCCAAACTAGAGAAGTGTATGGTATTTCCGCTCTTTTACTGGCCTTGCCTTCTTCTTGAGGCATGTAAAAATCGCACTTAACTAAATAACCGTCAGTTGGTATAAACCCTTGCTCTGCCCTCTGTATATCCATCATTGCTTGAGCTTTTACTTGCTCATTAATTTTAATATACATCTTAAAATTTTGCTGGATAGTTGGATCAAGAGTACTAAAGTCTCCTTGCTTTGTTCTATGTATCGCTTTCTTAATCATATACTTGTGGTTAGCATCTGGGTGTACCTGTGGTTGTTCACCTCTCTCTAAAGCAAGTATGTCATTAACTGCCATGTCTTCATCAATAGTGAAGTCAGCAAACACATCTTCATCATTTAAAAATGGACTAGATCTTAAAATCTTACCTATGTCATCTCGCTCTAGGCTTGAACCTATATATTGCATAGCTTGTGTAAGCATTAACTGCTTACCTAGCATTGTGTCAGCATCTTTTGAAACAGGTTCTGGAGTGACCATATAGCATAAAGGATCGGAGCTTTTAAACTCAGAAAGATTTACTTTCTCGCTAGATCCAACCATCGGAACTATCTGATCTTCCGATAAATATTCCTTGGCCATTCTTAAAGTTATCTCTGTTATCTCTACTACAAATTCCTCAAAAGTTTTTCCTGCATCTGAGTACTTTGCTTTATTCTTTATAGATTTATAAAGCATCGCATGTGGATCTAGTCTACCGTCCATTGCTGTATTGTCATAATCCTGCACATTCATAATGCTGTACATTTCAGCTATCTGGCCCTGCATGTATGGGAAAAATTGCTCCCCTGCTGAACCTTTCATAATCGTTGCGCCTGTGCCTCCAACAACATTTACTGCTCTAGTTCCTGAAGCTTCCCCACCAGGAGTAAGCCTTGCCCCATTCATCATCACTAACTTATCGTCACCTACAGTAGTCTGGATAGTTGCTATCTTAGAAGCTGTTCTATTTACTTCTACTTGATATGGGCGCATCCTTTGAACCGGGGATCTGAATCTTGCACACTTTGAAACTTCGTAATAACCTGCACTGACAAATGGCCAGATTCCAAATGGTAAATCACCCCCGCTAATTACAGCCCCTTTCACAGCTATAAAATAATAACCATTGGGAACCATTGGGGTAGGTCTATAATAGTGCTCCCGCACCATAACTTTGCTTTCTTCTGTTTTATATTTTGTATTCGTAACATCAAATACAACATACTTTTCTTCTTTCTCTTGGGTGTTTAAAGATTGCAATACTGTTTGATCATCAGTCATCGATCTAACTTTATCTTTCGACAAAAGCTTCCTAACGATGAAAAAAGGTGAGTCCTCAAATGTCTCAGCCTCGGGGTCTCTCAATAAATCAAAACCTTGCACTCTTTCATATACAAATGCGCCTGACATGTGAGGAGCTAACTTCTGCTGCCCTGTACTCATGTCTATCTTTGGCTCGCCTGTCTCATCTACAACTCCAACCATACCCAAGTTGTCACCTGCATCGGGGTCGTAATAAATTTTACAGTGGCACTCGCCTATATCTATAAAATCTCTCGCAAACATCCGTATACGCTTATCTAATTTTGACTGTTTTCTAATATATTGAAAAACTGAGTTGGAAAGCTGAGCAGCTTTTTGGTCTTTTAATTCTGATTTGTTGTTAGGCACTATAAGCGTACTAGGCGCATATGCAAGTATCGTCGATACATACGAGTCCCTAATATTTCCTGTATGGTTTTTTACTAGCCTGAGTTTCTGAGACTCTGATAAATCTTTTTGTGATCTAATTCTATCCCAAAACTTAGATGATTTGTTTTGGTAATGTTCACCTGCTACAAGCCGCAAGTTAGAGCGCATTTCAGCAAAGATCCATTGATCCGCCTCATCGCCTTCTCGATACAACTTATCTAAATCAGCGGCCTTCATATTCAAAGGGTTCTCATCAAAGATTATTTTATACGTTTCGCTTGTAAGTTCGCTTTTATCCATCTTCAAGTTCTCCGCTCACCAATAGTCGTTCATACTCTAAAGGATCATTCATTGACATGTCGTCAGTTAACTCTTTTTTATGCACACATGCATCTTCCTCTAAAGTGGCTTCGGGTAAATTTTCGTCTATAGGTATAGTGTCAACTACTTTTTGCTTATGGTCAACTCCGCTACGATCAATCTTCAAATCCCCTAGCTCTAACTTTTCTGCTCCTGTCTGGGCCATTGTCTTAAGTATAACGCAAATGTCCTTAGCGCTCAAACCATTTTCTTTCATGACACTCCTCAGTATAGATCGTTCCAAAATTTTATCTCTTCAGATTCTAGTTCGCCCATCGTTGCCTTTTTTCCAAAGACCATTTCCCTGCGTATTTCGTTCTCAGTTTTTTCTTTCTTAACGTACGGAACATATTTGTTAGGCCCATGCTTCAATGAAACTGCTTCTAAGTCCCATGGGATGCACATGTTGGTATATCTGTTTGAATCAGCAAAGTCGTCTCGGGCAACTCTCTTAGCTGTATCATCACTCAAAGTCGTTAACTCTAGAGACAATTTATCTACCTCGTCATACGGATCGTCTTCGTCAACAACTAAATACAGCATGTCAAGCTTAAAAAGGTCGTTTATACGTTCTTTACCCGCGTCACGGGCTTTGTTCGCTGCGACAAGCGGTATGCCCTTTGCCGTTGCGTAATTATAGTAATCTAATGCCGCACCGTCATACGTTTCCATCACTGGCTTCATGTCACTTCTAAGCTGTATATACTTATCATAGATGTCCGGAGAAGATGTAGGGATACCATCACCCCTCCAACCTCTAAAAACGACTCCTAACTGGAAGTCAGGCCTTACAGCGATGAATGTAATTGCTGTTGGATGCCCTTTCGTACCCCCGCCTCCAATATCAACACCTGTATAAATTAGCCAATTCTTCGGGGTTGCCTCCCCATCCTTAACGTCAAACCGCTGTCTATACTCACTCTTAGATATCTTATGCTTGCCCGGCTCGTACATATGGAAGGTTAGCCCTTCATCCCTTACAAACTTACCATAAACCCTACGCTGTACCTCTTTCTCACTCTTACACTTATCCTTGATGTCTGATATATACTTGTCTGTCCATCTGGAAGGTGTACCATCCACAAAGCGTTGACAGTCATACATTGAAATCTGAAACTTCCTAGCTGTTTTTAACTTCTCATCGGGCATCCCTACCCTCTCTATTGCTCTATACCAAAGCTCCTGCCCCAGAGTAGCTGTAAAAGCTATCATGAATATCCCATTAACTGAAGCGAGCCTGATAGACAGCTCGTCGTAAGTTCCTTCTGGAATTTCTTCGTCAGCAGCTATGAGATGGCAAGTCGCTGTTTGGAGTGTAGACTGCCCTTTTGCCATGGAATATCCCTTAAAAAATAGAGTTATGCCGCTGTTCCATTCCACTCTGTCAATCTTTTTCTGCCCATCATAAAAAGCTTTCCAGCCAAAAGTAGGGTGATCCTTAAATGCACCCCGAGGCATAAACTCTGTGACCCACTTCAACCTAAATTCGTTGGTGGCAACCTTCATGTCGGGATACAAATACCAAAACTGACGCGGTGTTGTGTCCCACATCTTAGGCCAGAGCGCAGTATTTCCGCACATTTCAATTGTTTTTTTGATTATACTAGTAGACTTTCCTATCTGATTCGCTGCACAAAGCATTATTGTACGGGAATCCATGTCCTCAAATATTTCCTTACTCCAAAAATAGTGCTTCTGAGAGTACCGATGCGGGAGTCCGTCCCTCATGGCTCGCTCTATTCTTGCCCTCTTCTCATCTGAAACACTTTTCTCAAGTGTACCATCTACAATACTCATGCCTGACCTTCAATAATCTTATCCGTCAGGATATCTTCAATCATTGTCACATCCATGATCCCTGCAAGCTCTGGGTCAATCGCCCCCTGCAAATCCGCTATTTCCTGAAGCTTCCTCTTCCGAGAGTCCTCAGAAGTTCGCTCCTCCTTGAGAGTGTAGTTTTGAGAAACTATTTCCAGCCTCTGCGCTTGAATACCGTGCATCTTCTCACTAACATACTTAGACGCACTCACTATTGACTTTAAAGTCTTATCATCAATCTTCCCATCATCATCCAATACCTCCGCATCCCTCACGGCCTCGTGTATTTTTTCCAAAGATTTTTTGTAAGTATCATTCAACAAACCAGAAAAAGACATAGCTTCCTTAAATAAATAAGCAAAAGCATACTCATTTCCAATAAGTAACTTTTTTACATTTGTAGGAGAAGCAATACCCATGCACATTTTCCGAAGCGTGATAGTGCTTCTTTTACGCCCAAGTGCCCATGCCCGCTCTCTTAACTTTTTTGCCAGTCTTAAATCTGACACGAGCAATTCCTCTAACTCTTTTTCATCTAAAAAAATATTTTCTGCCGTTACCAAGTTCCGTACCTTGTACAGCTCCATCATTTCGTGGTCGAATAAGTTTAAAATGCATCTTGTATCCTCCCTATCTAGAGGGTCGTACGGTAGGTCATCGTCTAATAAATCACACATTGCCTGTGGTGAGGCGCTATTCATGGTGGTGAGTTCTTTCATTCCATGATAATAAGTCTTTTTTAAACCTATTCAAAGCCGGGGCGCGTCAGTGAGGGGGGTGGGG
>Ga0222658_1000987_pt1 | contig 13453 bp, 9 predicted proteins | sample AntAcemetagen476_FD_179830 | JGI IMG/M metagenome (GOLD analysis project Ga0222658, IMG submission 179830) | Saline water microbial communities from Ace Lake, Antarctica - #476 | ecosystem: Environmental > Aquatic > Non-marine Saline and Alkaline > Saline | place: Antarctica: Ace Lake | collected... | reverse complement strand
TTTTGCATTGCTTGACTCCACACTACTATCTAAAATAGCCGACATTTTCCTTCTCGCATTTGCAATTTTTTCGTCATCTATCACATTATGAAATAATCCATTTATATAACTAATGGGGGCAAATAAATTATTTGTCCATCCCAATTCAAACACCTCTGGTTTAGATGCCTCATATAGATTAATGATAGTATTTGAAATTACTTTAAACTTTTCTTTAGGGCCATCTTTATTTATTATTGCATTATAGGCTAGTCTTAAATCTTCAAGTTTTTCGAAAATTGAACTTTCGCTAATAATCTTATCTAAATCAACATTAATCTCCTTCAGAAAATTGTCACACTCATCAATCGTTTCATCAATAGTGCTAATTAATTTTTCGATATCTTTAACTGGCATTTCGCCTTCGATATCACTCGTTGCATATAGACCTAAAGCTTTCTGCATGTAAGCAAAAACATTGACATAGTCAACAATTAATCCAGAAGTCTTATTTGGATATATTCTATTTGCTCGTGCAATTGCTTGCATTAAAGTGTGCCCTTTCATTGGCTTGTCCAAATACAAGGTTGATAATGTTTTAACGTCAAATCCAGTGAGCCACATTGCACAAATAAATACCAATTGCAGATTATCATTTGGATCCTTGAATCTATCTTCAATATCGTGTCCTTCAGATGAAATTGATTTCAGTAATTTTCTATGTTTAGTAATACTTAATCCTTGTGCTGCAAATTTATTTTCCTCGTCTGCTTCTTCAGAAATAACAACGGCCATTTCAACATTATTCATATATTCAAGCATTTTCGTTAATTTTTTTCTTTCATCTAAATCGCTACAAGCATTTCTTTCTCTAATTATTGATTTTTTCTCTTCAGCCCAATAATATTGAACTTTATCATACATTCTTACTGCTGTAAATTTATCAACTGAAATAACCATCCCTTTCCCCAAATATCCGCGTCTTGGAAAGTGATATGCTATATCTTTCGCTATTTTTTCTAATCGATCGTTTCTCTTGATTACTTCAAGGATTCTAGATGATGAGTTTTCAAGCAATCTTGTTTCTTCTTCGTTTAGATTTTCATCTTCAATAATATCTACGATGTCATCATCAAGAAAATCATTTTTCAAAGCAACCTCTGGTACTCTTCTACTATAGAATAAAGGAACCGTTGAACCTTCTTCTACAGATTGAGCAAAATTGTATTCGGAGATATAACTACCAAACCACTGATGAGTTAATCTCTTTGAACCCAATAAAGGTGTCCCAGTAAACGCTATAAAGTTAGCGTTTGGTAAAGCAGTTCTCATGTTTTCTGCTAAATCTTTATATTGAGTTCTGTGTGCTTCATCAACTATCACAATGATATCATCTCTCGTTGAAAGAACGGGATATTTTTTCCCTTTATCGTATCTAAATTTATGAATTAAAGTAAAAATAAATGGTTTATTCCCTTGCAAATAATCTCTCAATTGAGCACTATCTTTTGGCTGGTATTCATCATTTCTTCCGATAACTTCAGTTCTTAAGAAATTTTTATAGATTTGAGTATCTAAATCATCTCTATCAGTAATAATTAAAAATGTAAAATTGCCTATTAACTTTCGATTGATTTTTCTTGAGAACATTACCATTGAATAGCTTTTCCCGCTGCCTTGAGTATGCCAAAAGACACCTAATTTTCCGTTAAGTTCTTTCCTATTTATCACTGATTCAATTGCATTATTGACACCAAGGTATTGATGATTTTTAGCAATGATTTTATTTGATTGATTTTCAAACAAAATGAAGTTTTCAATATAATCTATCAATCTTTCTTTATCCAAAAGTCCATTTATTAGATACTCAATCGAAACTCCTTCTTCTCTAATTTCGCCTCTGTTTGGCTTTTCCTTATCTGACTCAATTTTCAACCACTCAAAAAAGAAATCATAAGTAGCATTGAATGCACCTAATCTAGTCTCTAATCCATTTGATAAAACACAAATTTGATTGAATGCAAATAAATTGGGAACATCTTCAAGATAACTCTTTAGATTTTTATTATAAGATTCTTCAACTTTCACTATACTATTTTTTAATTCTATAAAAATCAAAGGTAGTCCATTTACAAATATAATTAAGTCTGGTCTACGGTATCTGTACTTCCCTTGAATCCACATTTGCGATACTGCAGTAAAACTATTGTTGGAAGGATTGTTGAAGTCAATTAGTTGAACAAAATCCGGTTCTACTATGCCTTTTCGTCTCACATTTACTGGAATACCATTTCTAATTTTATTATATAAGGTATAGTTGGTTGTTGTAATATCTGTAAATGAATAATCTTTTGACAATTCATCGACAACTGATACTATATTACTCTCATCTATATTAGGATTAATCTTGGTAAGTGCATTCTTAAAAACATGTGGCAAAACACATTGTTTTTTTTCTTTTCTATTTGTACCATCATTTAAATTCTCCCGCTTTTCAGGATTCGGATCACACAAGATAATATCGTAATTAAATGGCTCTTCGCACAACATTGATATTATTGCTTGTTCGATATCATCTTCAGATATAAAATTCGACATTAATCATTACCCCCTATTAGCTTAATCTTACTTCCAATTTTCCGCTTAATAAGCGCGGCAACAATAGATCACGTTGTTTTTCTAAGTTCTTATTAATTTTTATCAACTGTTCTTTAAGTTGAATAATCTCAGAGACTATGTCTCCAAATTTATTTTGTAATTCTATATTTGGCAATATTATTTTTTTTGATTTTAGCATACTCCAGTGTCTTTTGTATTCTTCTGTATTAATTAATTTATGTACCGAGAAATACAAAAAATAATCATTAGTCATTTTTGAATCTTTGGAGCAAAAAGGAATAATATTTTCTCCAAGAGAAAAATTAGATGTCATTAGTTGGAACTTGCAACTGTGATCTCCAAATAATAGCAACGGCGTTTCAAAACTCGCCATATGAGAAGGTTCGTTATTATGAAAACCAATATATTCTTGTAACGATTGATCAACAACAATTATCTTTCCCTCATCTAATAGTTCAGTTGCCTTGTATGTTTGATTGAAAGGTAGCCTTTCTATTACTCTGTCGATTTTTACAATATTCCAGCCCATAGGAAATCCTGCCTTGGTTTTATGATTTTCATATCCTGGAAACCTCATTCGAACAAACCATTCTTTGAATAGTTGATCTACTACCTTTTCTAAATCGATAATTCTATTTCTATTGGTTTCTAATAATTTATCGTATTCATGCAAAATATTCACTATTTTTTTCTGTTCGTTAATTCCTAGTGCTGGTATAAGATATTTCATTATCGCATTTTGAGTTCCTCGAGGCATTTTTGTTCCTTTAGAAGTAACCGTAGCATAATTGAAAAAATTATTATCCGATAATGCATAATATAAAAACAAGGGAAGAAAATCCTTTTTAGATTTTAATACAAGAATATCATTTGAACATGATCCGTTTCTATTTGAAATCCAAATTTTCTTGAAATATGGTCGGATATTAGATATCAAAATATCGTCTTTTTGATACCGACTTGCACTCTTTACTAGAGGCAAATTGCTTGATACCGTAACTCCTCCAATGTTTTTTATCATGTTTTCTGTTGATATATAGGTCTCTTTATTAATTTCTTTCGTTCGAAGATGACTTAAAAACGCAGCATCTGATAATCTGCAATATCTGTCGTTCATTCACTCTCACCAAACAATTTTTTAAGTCCAGAAGATACCGATGCTTCAAGTTTTCTCGATTCAGAATTTAATAAATCTAGTTCATTGCTCAACTCGAACATTACATCTCTGAATTCATCTTCGGTTAAGCCATCTTCTTCAATTACTACTCCAACATATCTTCCTGGATTTAAGGAATAATCTTGATCAATTATTCCGTCTTCTTCTTCAAATTTTGCTATTTTACATAGACCAATAATATCTTGATATTTCCCTTCTGGAAATCTTTCAAGTAACCAATCAATTTGTTTTTGCCAGTATTTTTTATTTTCCATTTCTTCAAGGTTACTTTTATATTCTTCTAGCAAGTTAATAAATGCTTGTGAGTCACCTTCATATAATCTTGTAATGATTCCTAAGTTCTTAATATGCTCATCGCTAAACTTTCTATGTGCTCTATCTACTTGTACAAATATATTTCTCGCATCTATAAAAAGAATCTCACCAGCATTTTTCTCTACATTTTTTTTATCAAAAAACCAAAGTGTAGCAGGCAATGTGACGCTATTAAACATGTTTGAAGGCAAAGCAACCATTTGCTTGATAATTCCCGATTCAATAATTTTTTTTCTGATTTCTAACTCGCTATTCCCAGCATCAGAAGCTGAGTTAGCCATAACAAGTGACGCTTTTCCCTTATCATTAAGCGCGGTTGCAAATTGTGATATCCATAAATAATTAGCGTTGGGAACTGTTTCCTTTTTCCCAGAATCTTTTTTAGTGTTTTTGCTCTTATTTTTTGGCACTCCATATGTATTAAACCTTGGTTGATCTTTAACTTTTTCATACACAACTTCATCTACATTGAAAGGAGGATTAGCCATAACATAATCAAATCTTTCATAGCTATCATAAGGGTCTAAATAAAAGGAGTTCGCTTCAGTAATTTCTCCTCGAACCTTATTTAATACAATATTCATCTTGGCAAGTTTAACTGTTTCAGGGTCTTTTTCAACTCCATAAACTCGAAACTTCATTTCATCTTCATTATTCGCATTATGATTATGCATATAACGAGCTGCTTGTACAAACATTCCTCCAGAACCACAGGCAGGGTCTAAAAATTTCTTATCCCCTGAAGTTGGTTGTATCACTTCTACCATATAGCGAACAACTGTTGCCGGTGTATAAAAAGTTCCTCCACCTTGTCCTTCAGCTTGAGCAAATTCACCTAAAAAATACTCATAGATTTCACCAAACAAATCTGTTTTGATATCTTCAGGTATCTCTTTGAAAATTCGAATAACCTTAGCAAGTAAATCAGGTTCTTCTTCTGGAACCAGCTGAAAATATACGTCTTTAGGTAGAACACCAGTCAATGCAGGATTATGCTTTTCTATTAGTTCCATTGCTGTTTTTATTAGTTTCGCTTTGTTAACATTATCTGGTGCATTATTTATCTCATCATAATACGCTTCCTTAGGCAAATAAAATCCACATATATCTTTTGCTATTTCCTCAATCGATTTCTCTGTACGAGTTCCTTTTCTTCTTTTATATTCTTTCTCAATCTCGTGTATGTTTTGATGATATAAAATATCTGCGTATCTCAAGAAAATAAGTCCTAAAATAGGCTGTCCGTATTTATTAGCTGCCAAATGTGCACCCGCTCGCAAAACATCGGCAGAATGCCATAAATCAGCTTTTAACTTCTTCAATTCATTATCTGTCATTTTATTATTTCTCCTCATTAATGTTGAATTTGATGAACATCTTAGACAATTCCTTCTTGATTTTTAAAGAAGGTTCAAACTTATTATTTTCCCATCTGCTAACTGTAACAAAAGAAACCCCTAACATCTTGGCTAGTTCTGTCTGGCTAACAAATAATTTTTCTCTTAATTTTTTAATTTTTATAGCATATGTCATAACAATGCTCCTTTAACGTTTCTTTAACATAATTATAGCATATTTAGAAAATTTTGGCTAAATTAATAAATAAACGTATGTAAATATTGTTTTTTTAGAAAATTAATAGGCGATTTTAAAAATCTAAAACTCAAAAAATATGCCTTCCGTATTTTAAGCGTCCCCATGTGCGGTACCCTTCAGTCCTGATTTTTGTCTAGTGGGGGGGGATTCTAATAGCGTTTATATATTCGATTCTAAAGAAAACATTTTAACAAAGCAACTCATATTCTATTCACAATAAAAGCGTCACACCGCCCATATCTTAGGTTTGTGTGACGCTATTTTTATATTGTAATGAATAAATCTTATTCGTTATCATCAAAAATCTTTATCATATCAGAAGGCCTACTTTCGAAAGAATGTGAAGGTTCTCCCATATGCTCTTGAATATTTCTGACATACATTTTCAATTGATCAGCAGTTTTAAAGATTTTATATTCAACCGGCGTTAATTCGCCATGAGCATCATAGTGTGAAATCGTTACTTGATAATGAAACATTTCTTTTCTATACGCAAGGTAAAACAAATCTGATTTCTTTAAGCTTTGATAGTCTTCTTTCAATTTACCCATAAGCTTCCCAAAAACATTCTCATTTACATAGTGATCAACCATCATCGCTTTTGAGAATGCTGGTATATTTTCATTCAACAAATCATCCATATCAAGCATCACTCTTATCCTCCACTAAGGAACCATCTTCATTGGTCCATTCATCTTGCTTTTCATCAATTCTTCTTTCCATCAAATCAAGTTCATCTTTCTTCTCATTAAAGGATCTACCAAATTTGATAATAAGAAGATATTTTGCTGAGTTTAAATCTGGAGGATAGTATTTCATTGTTTTAACAATCTTCTTCTTAGGCTTTCCATTATGGTCTTCCATTTGCGTTTGAATATCTTCATGTTCAAATCCCATAGCCTTTTTATAGATTGCTCCTATAAGATTATCTTTAAGATCTAACTCACCTTTAGAGAAAGCTCTAGCAAACTCAACATGCTTATTTTTTAGCTTCTGTAAAGTCTTTTCAGATATACCAATTACTTTAGCAATCTTTTCTTGAGTTACGTTTTGCCCTACTAGTTCTTCTATCGTTTTTAATTTGTTCTTTAATAATCCTTGATTTTCCCATCGTTCAAATGAGTCCAATACTTTTGCCAAAAATCATGTCCCCTTTAAGAAGGTAAATCGCTCACCTCTTGTTCACCTATTCATTATACAAAAGAAGCCACTGTTTGTATAGGCAACCAGTGGCGACGTTTTACTTAAACTATAGTGATACATAATTGGCATTGAAAACATATCTAAAACACTATTGTGATTAATTATTGTATTGTCCACATGTCCACTAACATAGATTATCGGTAATTAAATACTTTGTTAAGCTTTATCAATCTGTTTTTCTAATAAAATATTCTTCAAACCATTTTTTGTATTCCTTAACACTAATATTTTGATTGTTACATAATTCCAATAGTTCTTCACCAGATAATGCTAAAGGAAATGAATCATGTTTCTTATCAATACTAATTTGACTAATTTCGTTGATTGAAGTTTCATGAAACCCATTAGCTGCAATCATGATCATTTTAATAGATTTTGCTATGCCACTACTAATCACAAAATCATATTTATCCTCAAAAAAATACTTTGCACAATCATTGTCTATCTTTCCATTTTTATCATAAGATTCCCATTTAATTAAATTCTTTTTATGAAACTTACATTCAACAATTAACACTGAATCATCATTTTCAAACCAAACATCATACTCCTTATATTTTCCATTATGATGTATCAATTCATTTCTTTTAAATTGAAAGTTGTATCCGTGTGCAATCAATATTTTATTCAATATTTCCCCAACTAAAGACTCGAAAATAAACGGGAAAAACTGTACCAGTTGTTGTGCAAAACCCAGAGATTCAATTAGTTCTAATGTTTGAATAGCAGCATTTAAACTGCCATAATTTTGTTGATTTACTAACTTTAGAAACTCATTTATTCTTGAACCATATATCTGTGATAATTTGAAATAAATCATCTTGTTGTCATCTTTAATTTGCACTTCGGCGATAAAATCGATTTCATTGACCACAACAATAGGAATTACTCTCTGATTGAATCCTTTGGTGGAATTTATCAGAGTATCAACTCTATACTTGAACCCTTGATAGTCCTCATCCATATACCTTTCATTAATTTTGACATCAAAAACAGCAACTGTGCTTTCTTTATTTGGGTTTCCTATTCCTGTAAAAGCAGTTGCATCAAATACTAATTTTTGCCTTATTTCAATCCCCTTGAACGGCGATTCTTTTGAAATGTAATGGGGTTTCTTACTAATTAAATTGATATTTTGAGCATAATGTAAAACTGATGGCAAGAATTTCACTTCAAACAACCTATTTTTTAGCTTCTCATTATATTGTCTTTCAAACTCACTCTCTGATATATCATTGTGGTAAAATACCGTTCCCTCATAAATTCTCACCTTCAAATAGGGGAAAAAGTATTTTAAATCGTTAATAACTTTCCCAAGATCATAATATTTTGTGTTTTCATCATTTATAACTCCGGTAATCTTAAGTAATTCAAATTGGGAGATAAACCCCGTCCTAATAAAAATATAATATACATTTTGTAAACGAGGCTTGTTTGGAAGTAAAGCAACATATTGATTGTTTCCAGAGTTTAATGAATACCCGCATTGCCCACCATTCAAAAACAATAGTGGATATGATGAATATATCTCTTTTTCCGAGACATATTTAGAAAGCAATTTACGGCCATATGTTTTAGTGATTCCATATTTTTTCGATAACTCATCAGTGATATTTCCAGATAATAATTCACCATTTTTTAGAATTTTTTTGATAAATGACAGGTAATCATATGATGGCATTTTCACACCTCCCATATATAATTATATCATAAATGATATATTGTCTTCTCATAAAAAATTATAACTTTAGTTATAATTTTCATATATCCCTATTTAATCCCTTTTATACTCACTAAAAAAACCCTTTTTTCCATTTGAATGACATATGTGAAGAAAAATGTAATTATACAATGGTCGTTTTTAATCAAAGAAGTCGAACAAATATATCGTTCGACTTCCTTTACATCACTTTATTACAACATCACCTGTAATTATAAAATCATCAGTTACATTCACATCCACTTGTTGATTTCGTTTAACTAAAAACCAATTCATATTATCTACATATCGATTAGTGATATGATGAAACTTTTGATTTGTGGAACCAATTAAATTACGGTCATGATCAATCTTGCTTTCAATAAATTGGCCATCGATAATTAAATCAGCAGATGTAACTATAGAGTCTTTCAATTGAGCAATCTTGTAGCCAGTAAAAAGAATCACTCCAAGTTCTTCATTATGAAACTCATTTGATAGTTCCGCTAAATATTTTTGAAGTGATGGCTCACCACCTAAATAAGTGATGCCTTCAATACCATTCTCTTGTTTCGTTTTCTTTGCTATTGAAATAATTTCCTCAAGTGACATAATATGAGCTGTTTTCATTTCTTGAAGCTCAGGATTGCAACATGCAGGACATCCTATAGAACACCCTTGAAACCAAATAGCCATTCGTTTATAAGGCCCCTCAGCTTTAGTGCACAAATTAATTCTTGCAATATTAAACTTCATTTCATTCAACTTCAAAGCTAAATTCCAAACCTTTGTGATTCGTTTTGACTAATATGCTCTGACCCTTCATTGCTGTGAGTTCTTGCTTATTTTCAAACAAGAACATAGCAAGTGCATCTAGAAGTTTATCATTGATTGCATTCAAGATGTCACGGCCACCCTTAGTAATGTCTGCATCGCTTAAAATATAATTTACAAATTTCAACTCATCTTCAAAAACAAGATCAATACGATATTTTTCTAGAACACCAATTTGAATTGGTCTCAATTTCGAGCGTGCAATCTTCACCATAAATTCCTTATCTTGAATGAAGTTGAATGGAACAATATTATTGTATCCAATGCGCCCTAGCAATTCTGGTCTTTTAATTTCGTTATCAAAATAATTCTTAACAATATTTATAAAGTCTTTAGCAACTTCTTCATGATTTTCAGAAGGTTTTACTTCGCTAGCTCCTAGATTTGAAGTAAAGATTATGATGCTTTCACTGAAATATACTGTTTCACCTTTACTGTCAGTCAAACGGCCATCTTCAAGTATCTGCAAGAAAATATCTAAAATTCTAGGATTTGGCTTTGCCGCTTTTTCAATTTCATCAAAGAGAATAACACTAAACGGTTTTTCTTTAATTGCATTTGTAAGTCTTCCGCCTTCTTCATAACCGACATATCCTGGAGGTGCCCCGATCAACTTTTGATCAGAGTTATCGGTTCCATACTCACTCATATCGAATCGAATGCATGCCTGATCATCTCCGAATAAGAATTGTGCAAGAGTCTTTGAAAGTTCTGTTTTACCTACTCCAGTAGGACCAACAAAGAATAATACCCCTTTTGGCATAGAACGACTAGATGATTTGTGTAGGCCGGTTAATCCCATATATGCTTTAACAATGATTTTTTCGATTTTATCAATTGCTTCATCTTGTCCTACTACGCGTTCAGCTAGCTTCTTCTTAATATTTTTAACATCTTGATAATCAAGTTTTTCCCAAGGATTATCTTTTTCACCATACTTAAACAAATAGTACAGCTTATTAAAGGTCATCTTTCCTTCTTTGCGGGAAAGCTTAGATAACTGAATAATCTCACGATTGGTAAAATCATCCAGCATATCAACATATTCGCTCTTCTTTTCACAATTCATAAGCGTTTCACCTGGTTTTAATTTCACATCAAACGCAGTTTCGATTTTCGAAAGCATTTCTTCACGTTCAATTCGGTCAGGCTTTTGTAAAGTAATAGTAGTTACTTCTGGATTGGATTGATAAAAAGAAAGTGGAAACATTGCGAGTTTGCTAGCAATAAGGATAACAACACTTCCATTTGTATCTTCACTGAGATAATCAACCTTTCGATCTTTGATAGCTTTTCCTAGTAAGGTTAAATATTCTCTTTCATCATCCATTAGTTGATTTCCATTACCAAATAAGTAATCAGCCCAATTTAATACAAAGGCAACTTTTCTCTTTGGATTAATCATGTTTTTGAACATAAGATTAAAAATCTCGGCAGGCTTTTTGAACAACCCAGATCCAGTTTTCTTTTCTGATGAATCTTCGTCATCAAATTCATAAGTATCGCCTTGCACTTCGACATCATCAACTAAATCGAGTTTGGTTAGATCTCCATCTACTCCCTCAATTCGATCCCAGTAAATTACATCTTCATATGACATATCTTTTAGCATGTCCATTAGATATTCTTTTAGGGTAACAATGCGTTTTTTATCATTCAAGAAAACGTCTCCAACATTCCCTTCAATGATAACTGCTCTCTTAATTCCAGTTTCTCTTTTGATTCGATTAAAACTTGTTTGAATTGACATCTTTATCCCTCCTAATTAGTCCCTTTATTTTTATTTACTGTTTGATATTTCATTGATGTAATTTTATCTGGATTACTCCAATTATCAACTTGTTTAACAACTTTAATATCATAAATATCAGCTAAATCATTCATAAATGGTTCAATGTCTTTTTGACAAGCTTGGCCTTCATACCCATCAAATTTGTATATAAACTTACCATCAAGGTAAATTCTAAACTCCGCTCTTTCACCGCTTACCTTTTGAGCTATAAACTTGACCTCATCTTTTTCACGGTCAATTTTAATATTTTTCTTATCAATGATGAACCCTCGTGTTTCGACTGTTTTCATAATTGTCTTAAGAGTCTCTTTACGAACATTTTCACTGATAATTTCTGAAGTTGCTTTGGTTCTCATATTTGCAATATCAGAAGCGCTAGTAATCTTATTGTTAGTTATCTCTTTAATTGTTTTATCATCAACTTTTGCTTCTTTGAGTTCTCTCTTTAATTCTAATACAATCTGTTCTTTATGATTTGTTACGGATGCAGTTATTTGATTATTTAGTCTTTCGATTCCTAATGCCTGTAATTCCTTCCAGGACTTTTTATGATGCTCACTTTGAATTGCAACCTGGTATATACTTTCGCGCAACATGAAATCCACTATGGTTTCAAGTTGTTTAATAATATTTTGGTTAATTGATAAAATTCCAGCATCTGCATTTCTTCTGTTGTCTTGAAGTTGATTCGCTGCATTTATCAATTCATCATTAATCAGATCTTCCATAGCGTTCAACCGATAAGATGTTAAATCATCAACAATTCTTGATAGATTGCTAGCATTATTGGCAATACTTGCATCTCTAACCTTTGAATTGGCTTTTCCAATTACTTTGTTAATCTCTGAAGTAATTTTAGCTTGTTCTTTCTTCAAAAACATCTCATAAGATCTGACTCGTTCTGTTTGCAATGAACTTGCTGTTTCTTTAATTCTAGCAAGTAGAGCATCAATCTTGCATAATTGTTTTAATGCCTGTTCACATGTAGCTCTAGCTGTTATAGATAACGCTTCATAGTTAATTGTTGCTGCATGACTCATACTTTCAATACCTCCTTAAAAACAATGGTAGTCCACTTAAGCAAGTCACTTTCTTCTATTATAAGTTTTCTATCATCCGGATGAATATAACTGTTTCTTGCTTTCCTAAATTGATGAAGATCCTGCACAAATGGTTTGAGGTCTTCAATATTGGATAATTCATTAATCATAACATCCATACTACCACTCAATTTGTACTCTGTTTTTAGTAGCCATTCCAATTTCGCAAACAAATAGACAACCGCTGAAAAATAATCATTTTTATTGATTTTACTTAAAACAAACTTTTTGTCGATGCTTTTTGGATTTGAAGCGGCATTTTTCTCTTCAACAAATAGATTATTTAAATATTTAAAATGTTTGTTGTATTCCTTAATTCCTTCAAATGAATTTGCTGAATATTTTTCAAATTTAAGAAGTTCAGACAATTTTGGAATAAAACCATTATACACTTCAAGAAATTTGACTCTGTTAATCTCGTCTTTTACTACAAATTGATAAGGGCTTGAAATACCTGTTAAGTCTTTTAAATGATTGACACTCACTTGAATTGTCTTAATAAGATTTGAAAAGTCCCCTGTTGTGTTAATTTTATCATTATTGAGGATGAATTTGTTAAATTCTTCTAAAACCTTCACTTGTGAAAAAATATCTGCGAGTTGATAATGTAATGATTCAAGAATGATAAAAAGATCCATCTGTGAAACATTTGTGTTACTGTCAATAATATTTCTGATAATTAAAATATCTGGAACATTGAGATACTTTAACAACCAACCACCTACTGCCAATTGGTGCTCAAGTGACTTGAGTTTCAATTCTTTAAAATATTGATCATACATGGCTTGTGCTTTTTCTTTAAACCAATCTCTGATTATCGAAATATCATTGGTATCTTTGATTTCCTTTAAAATATTAATGTTCTCTTCAATATTCAATTTTAAGTATTGATTAAATATTGCCTTTAAGATTGAAATTTCGTTTAAGGTTTTAAAGATGTAAAAGCTATCTCTTGCATGATCAATCGAGTAAGTCTTTAACTCTGCAGATAATCCTTCTACTAAAGTGTGTTTTTCATCTGCACTAAGTACACGGTCAACTAAAAGATTAATATCCATTTTCCCATTTGTTGATTTATTTATCAATGACACTTGTACAGGTATATAAGCTGAAATCTTATCGTGATTATACACATGTAT
>Ga0222658_1000983_pt1 | contig 13492 bp, 10 predicted proteins | sample AntAcemetagen476_FD_179830 | JGI IMG/M metagenome (GOLD analysis project Ga0222658, IMG submission 179830) | Saline water microbial communities from Ace Lake, Antarctica - #476 | ecosystem: Environmental > Aquatic > Non-marine Saline and Alkaline > Saline | place: Antarctica: Ace Lake... | reverse complement strand
GAAGTTAGCTGCGCACTTACTGCAGGAGAAAATCCCAGTGCGTGCACAGCTTTTTGTAGCAAGAAACCGAGTGGCGGATGGTAGCTCAAAAAGCGGTCACGAATTCCGTCGCTAATACTAAGCCATGGCCTACCTACAATCTCATCAAAATGCGGCCACGCATCGAACCCTTGCACATAATTCCAGGATCGGAAAAGAACCCACACACGACTCCCCAAAAAACCTCCAAGGAACCCATATTCCACAAGTATCCAGCGTTTACGCATACCACGTTGTAACGCTCGCATTAAACAATAAAGCGCACAAAGTCCTACAAAAACCAACGCAATGGAAATTTGGATAGGATCCATTGGGGATAAATACATTGCGAATCCTGCAGGACCTCCGTTGTTGTGTATTACCGCATTGATCGTATTTTCGCCTGCATGAAACGCTGTTATAAGCTTTTCTATACCTGAACGATAATCACAAAATGGAATACCTCCATTTATTGCAACGCCATTCACCCACAAACGATCGAGACAATCATCAGGAGCGATGTGGTACATAAATGGATGAACTTTTGAAAGGCTGATCACACCTTGCATCCAAAACAAACCTGCCGGCGCTCCTACCTTTTCTGGAGAAGTCCTCTCCATACTGGTTCCATCTGCAAAGATGTACTCCCACGACCGAAACTCCAAGTTAAGTGACTGAGCCAGAAAAAGTAAAAATACAAGGGCAACACCAAGCAATGTGATATCGGTAAATCTTTGTGCGCAGTGACGCCATCTTGCAAACATGTTGTGTGGCAGTATAGAAGGAAGTCCTACAGTATGCAGCCCAACTGGATTGGAGCTTGGGGCTTTTACATAGGCAGGTGCTATAGTTTCATCCGTGAGCCGAAAAGCGGTGGTAACTATCACCGGCGAACTCCTTCTGATCGCACTCGCGACCGGTCTCTTTCTCGTTGCATTTGGCCAAGCTCAACCTAAGTTCACAAACGCGGAGTACCGAATGGAGCGCGCAAAATCTTGGACGACATTCGCGCCACCCCTCGAATTTGAATCTGCTAGAACGTTTGTAGATGTGCGCGTTGCTATGGTGCTTTCTGGACTGCACACAAATACATATCGATTTATTGCTGATGATTGCATCCATGAAATCCGCGTGAATGGCCACCGCATCCAGAATGAAAATCTTCCTGTGTGCGACTACGTTCATGGAACATCAATTACTCTAGCGCCATATCTTCACACCGGTACAAACCATATTAACATCCTAATACGCAACAAAGGTGGCCCAGGTGGCTTGATAATTCGTCCGCAGCTTCGCGATCCACAACTCCTCACTATTCTGCTTATTTATATTGGAACTCTGTGCCTATGCCTTGGCGGCCTCTGGATCTCGTGCAAAAAAACACCCTGGTTCTGGTGGACCATTCTCCTCGGCACAGTAAGCGCACTGCTCCGGTTGCTTTATGTGTTGAACACTTCGCATACCGAACGAGCGCACGACGTTGGCGGTCACCTTGAATACATTCGCTACATAGCGACTCATTTGGCATTGCCACCTCTTAAGGAGGGCTGGGAGACATTCCACCCGCCGCTCTACTACATAATAAATGCAGTGTGGTACCGATTCGGGATGATAGCCGGTAGAGCTGAATCACTCCTAACACGCGACCTGCAATGGGGAGCACTGTGTGCCTCGATCTGTGTAGCGCTAATTGGAATCTGGATTGGCTGGTTACTCTTCCCAGAACGGAAACAAAGGGTCTTGGCTGTGTTGTTTGGCAGTGTGATAGCAGTCTTCCCAGGTCTCATCTACTTCGCTGCTCGTATCAACAACGATGCTTTTGTTCATTTCTGGATCTTCCTAGCGATGGCACTTGCTCTACTTTGGATGCGCAGCAGTAAGATGCGCTGGTGGTACCTTGCAATGTTTATGACTGGGCTTGGTATTTTGAGTAAGGGGAACGCTCTGCTTTTTGTTCCAGTTTTGATGGGAGTACTTCTCCTAAAATCTAAGATTTCGTGGCGCAGAAAATCTATACACGTAATAGGAGGTGTTCTACTTCTTACCATTTTAACTGGTTGGTTCTTTGGAGTGCGGTGGATACAGGGGCAGTCACACCTTATCGAGAATGTATCCAACTTAAACAGTCGGCTTGCATTGCCTAATGCCGTGGAACTCTTCACGGAATTCAACCCCACACGATTGCTCATGCAGCCCTACAATAACCCATGGCAAGACGAAAGTGGACGACAGAATTTCTTTGAGTATCTCTTCCGTTCGGCATTCTTTGGCGAGTTTGATTTCGGTGAATCACTTAAGCCATTGAGCATTTTCATGCTCCTGCTAACACTGTTGTTATTCATACCAATGATCGCAGGATTTTGGAATGCCATACGTCGGCACATGCAGACCTCAAGTCTGCTGTGGCTTACTCTTATTTGCTTTACTGCCGGGCATATTGGATTGCGAATCATATCTCCCTTTAGCTCGTCTCAGGACTTTAGATATTCGTTCCTTCTGCTCGTGCCATGCACGGCATTCATACTGCAAGGCATCTCCGGCATGCCACGCGGCTGGCAAAAATTCTATACAACAATACTGATTACCCTGATTGGTATGTGTGCGCTGTTTATTGTGCTGATTGCGACGAGGTAGCGTCCACTCTTGCAGTCCTCAATTTCCACATATCCCTAAACATTCTTAAGATAACTCCCAGATTCGCCCCGGTCTGTGTTCCAGCTGTACGAGGATAATGCTCAACAAATTCCGATTTCCAGACAATTCCCTGCTTTCGTGCGCGATAGAAAACCTCTGCATTAAAAAGCGCACCAGTTGCAAATTCTGGTCGGATTTTTTGCCATGCATCTCGATGGAATAGCTTCATTGCGCAGTTGATGTCACGAACCCAAATGCCAAGTATGAAAAAATTGAGCAGAGCAAATCCCTTTGCATTTATTTTGCGCATAAATGGATCTGCACGCTTGCGCCTGCGCCCCGTAACGATTGCATATTCGTGAGTAAGTGGAAGAAGTTGATTGAAGTCATGCGCCTTAAACTGTCCATCACTGTCCATGTATCCAATCCACTCTTTTGTTGCCGCATCACAACCAGATCGCACTGCACTTCCGTAACCCTTGTTAGTCTCATGTGTAACAACCTTGAGCTCAGGATGTTGCTTTTCCAGTCGAGACAATTCGGCTGCCGTCCCATCGGAAGAACCATCATTTACAGCAATGATCTCTACTTGAATCCCCTCCTCTGAAAAGTAAGTAAGTACGTCTTGAACCGTAAATGCAATATTGGGCTCTTCGTTGTAACACGGTAGGACAATGGATAGTTGCATATGGTAAGTGTAACTATGAATAACGAGATATGCGAAACACTTGACCCTTCAATCGCTTAAATGAGCTAACAAATCACAGCTCAGTGACAAACTATGTATATCAAAACTTGACAAACTTCTTATATTTGGCATATGATGTTTTGCTCTACTTTAATAGTCATGGCAAGCACTGATAGGCAACACAGGCTAGAAACAGATGGAACTTTCGATCCCTACTACACATGGTTGGGTATCGCCCCTGATGAGCAACCAGCAAATCACTACCGCTTACTAGGCGTAAGGCCTTTTGAATCTAATCCCGATGTTATTTCCAATGCAGCAGACCGACAGATGGCACATTTGCGAACATTTCAAGCAGGACCACGTTCTACTCTGTCACAGAGACTCCTTAATGAGGTTGCTGCTGCTCGGATATGTTTGCTTAATGCAGCCAAGAAGGAGAAATACGATTCACATCTTCATGAGACAGCTGTGGTGAAAGTGGTTATAGGTAGTGCCAATGGTGGAGTACGTCATACATTGGAACCACCACCGAGGCTACCGCGATCACCTGAGCCAGCTACCAGACCTCTAATCGTAACTGAAGCTACGGAGCGTGTGCGTAATGCTCGTAATGGAACTCGGAACCAACTTAGAAGCAGAAGCTTAATTGCTGGAGGAAGTATTGCTGCAGTTGGAGCAGTAGCTATTGGTGGTGCGATCGCTATTTCAACAAGTGGGACAGGAGAAAGTGAAGAAAATGTTAAGAAGGTGCATGAGATGACTAAAAAAGATTTGGTTGGTACGACACATGGTCAACCTGAGTTGCCTGTAGTTCCAAAGTTCGATCCCACAAAAGTTGAGATGCTCGCCAGAAATGAACCAAATGAGCCAGAGATCTCATTGCCGGAAGTACCACTTCCCAATACGGACGTAGAATTAATTGATCCTGAAAAATCAACTACACCAGAAAGCGATATTGATAATGCAGATGAACCATCTGAAGGCAATTCGCTGGCCCAGGAGGATGATTTAGAGGATAAGGAAGATAAGGAGCATGTAGCATCAATAATTGCAGCAGCTAAACAAATGGGGCAAAAATCACGCAACTTTGATGCGTTGTTAATTCATGCATTTGAAGAAAAGGACCCAGAGAAGCGTGCGATTCTCGCACTTGCTGCAGCACATGTTTCAGTAAAGCGTAATTTCGATCTAAAAGATTTAACCCGCTCCTTAAATGCCGCTTTGAATAAAGGTGACGGACCACTAACAAACGATGATGTTATGAGATACCGATTGTCCTTGATAGATGATATTTCGGTAAAGGATTCGGATAATTACGGTCGGGCGTATTTAGCAAAGGCACTGCTTGAATCCCTGCATCTAGCATATGAAGATGGTGATTTTGAACAAGCTGAGGCAATATTGGAGAAGATACGAAAACATGTACATGGGAACGGTAAAAAGTTGTATGTCGGTAAAAGTGATTACAGGGAAAAAGGTGCACCGATTATTGAGGCACTCAAGGAAGCTCAAGATCAGAATGCGGAATACCTTAGTATCTATAACAAAGCTCAGAGTGGGCTAGGTGCAAATGGAGAACCTAAAGACGAATCTGCACACTTTGATATGGGTATGTACCTTGCGACTGCTCAGGGTAATTGGAAGAAAGCTTCGGAGCACTTCTTGCAGGGAAATAATTCATCTGTTGCAGAAGTAGCAGAGATGGAACAGAACCTCAGCCCAAATGATGCAGCTGGCATGGTTGACTTAGCATATGCGTGGGTAGCAGCTGGTGGATCTGTGTCAGAGGAACACTCAAAGGTATTTTACGAGCATGCCGCTAAGATGCATCAGAGAGTTGTTGATATGAGTGTTGGTGGAAAAGCGGAATTGGATGCAAAGAACGGATTGGCGGATTTGGCGGATATGGGGGTGAGGGTGGAGAAGAAGAAGAGGGATAATGCTGAGACTACGGAGGGTGAGAAGACATCCTCTACTTCTCTAACAACACTCACACCATTGTTTTCAAAAGCACATATGACTGGGGAGGTTGTTACCAATGTAGTGGGCATACCAAAAATGAATGATCCTCCTATTATTGATGGCAAAGTGCAAAGTGAATATCTCTGCATGAATGCACCTGCAATTGTGACTTACAATCTTCCTGAAGATGCTACCAAATTTGAGGCTACACTGTACTGCGTTCATCCACGCTCAGATGGAGTAATCTACAATGTAATTGTTGACAATAAACAGATATTTACAACCGGCCTGTTTAAAGGCATGAAACAAGTCTCAATACCTTTACCACGAAACAGTCGCATCTTTTCGATTGTTACAACACCAGGGCCGCAAAATGACGAATCCGGCGATCATGCTTTTTTAGTGCATCCACAGATTCTGCAAAAATAATCCCAACGGCAACTCTTCCTAGTAATTATTGTATCACCGCGCATAACCTCCTTTGGGATACAACAGCAATACCATGAGTAGCTTGGAATACATTCAGAATAGCTCTTTCGATTGTTTAATTTTGTAAATAACAGAAACATGAAACCCGTCTGTCACGAGACTTGGTTAAGAAGATTTATAAATTGCGATTGGAACGCAACTAGGGGTTTTGCATAAGGCCGATTCCAAATTTTCTTTGAGCTGGATCAGAAATAAATTCATCATATTTATAATTACTCTTAATTTCGTTCCAAAACCTATCCACTTGAACATCCTTCCTCCCTTTGTGATGCACAATATCATGCAAAGCTATTAATCCTCCTGAACGAACAAGAGGAAAATACATTTCAAAATCCGTTTTCACCCCCTCATATCGATGGTCTCCGTCAATGAACAAGAAATCAATTTTCTGGTTCTTAAGAATATACTGCAATTTGTTTAATGTGCTCTCCTGATGCGAGTCTTCACGCAATAAATGAATAGCTTGATTGGATCGTGCAAAGGATTTATAAATAGGCATACGCCAGCGTGGATATCCTCCTCAGTGTATTCCACCTGGCAAATCAATACTGATAATTAATGCATCGCAAGTGGCAATACGCGATGTAAGAAATAAGGTGCCGCCCAGATTCGTTCCAATTTCTAGTATTACTTTGGGGTTAATTTGTTCTACTGCATGAAATAGTTGTGAGATTTCCGTTTTATTTTGAATAGGCCCTACTAACCAATGCCACTTTCTAAAAACTTTTTCTACGCATTCATCAATCGTAAAATCATCATCAGTACAAAATTCTTTTAAAAAGAGCTTGAAAGCAACAGGCCCTCCCAAAACAGACAAGCCGACTCTACTCATAACCGTTCTGTCAATTCGTCTTACTAGTGAATTACTAATTCTCGACGCGCTTCTTATGGGGCGCAAGATATATGCCACCAATATCAATAGTAGTATTTGAGCCCTTTGTTTAAATGGGAGTATTGTCATGTTATGGAATGAAATATTGCCGCAAGTCGTTTTGCAATAATCGCAGCACTAAACTCATTTTCAATAATTTTCCTCCCATTTGCACCGTGAAGTTTTCTTAGTGTTGTTTTGTCAGAATAGTATGTTTCCAATGTCTCAAGCCAATCATTATCGTTCCTTGCAGCCAATCCAATATCATCCATCTTCAAAACTGTCTTATTCATCCCAACTGGGGAAACAACGACAGGTACACCGCATGCCATGTATTGCAGCATTTTCATACTGCATTTTCCTCTACACCAATCATCATCAAAAAGCGGCATAAGGCCAACATCCATCTCCTGTATTAAATATGCCTCATTCGCATCAGACCACTGTATAAAACGTAACTGGCGCTGAGGCACAGAAGAAAAGCGCGGCCTTTTATCACATGCCACCAATATCTGTGCATCACTATGATCTTTGCAAAATCGTGTAAGCGCCTCTTCAATGGAATACAAATATTTCAGATTTGAATGCGTACCAACCCAACCGATCACAAACTTAGTTTTTTCAACTTTTGGATCGAGTTTCTTTGGACAAAACTTCGTTGTATCAACTGCTGTAGGAATGACATGAATGTTGGAATTATATCGCGAAAACCAATCTGCAATAAATGAATTTCCTGCAATGATAACTTCAGCCATTTTTGCATTTAATTTTGCTTGGAATGTTCCTAATGGTCTTTTTAGCCAAATTGCATCATCAACATCCAAAATCATGGGCTTATTTATTGCGAACTCGAAGGTGGGAATCCGTGGATAGAGTTGCCGATTGAGCCAAGTCACATCATATGCTCGACTGCTCAAAACTTGTGGGATTCTAGTTGCAATTTTTGTAGCTTCCCACGCCAAAAAATATGGCCCTGCGCTGTAACGACTCAGGTGCTCAGGCCAGTAAGGTGGCCTTGCAAAAGAACTAATCGCTGGATATATAACATCAACATTGATGTCTAAGTCTTTTAAGCTGTCAACATGTTGGACAATACGTAGTCTCGCAGAAGGCAACGTTCGCCCGCCAACAATTCCTGCGACACGCATATAGAGGCATCATAATGCGCTCTATTTTATTTCAAAACATAATCTGAATTATATTCGACACTGGCATTGATATTACCTCCCCCCATAGATTGTCGATATTGAATCATTCAGAACAAAGAAAATGTCATATAAAATAAGGACACTGACAACAATATGGAACACTGATGCAAAACTGCATAATGAAAACACTCCTTCTTTGATGCGTGTAACTGGCATTTTTTCAATATAAAATCCAAGACTGAACATCACTGGCAAGAATAATACAAGTACGAAGCGGTCTCCGGAAGAAAAGGGCAAATACCAGGATATTATGGAGAAATATGCCGCAAAAAACGCGACGGTAAAACTTGCATGTAACACCTTCTTCTTCATTTGACTTACTAGCCAAGATAGATTGTAAATACTGAATGCAATAGCCACAAATGAATAGATAAGGAAGTACTTGTACCAGCCGTATGATGATCGACTTATAGGACGAATAAGTGATAACCCTTTCGATATTCTTCGCAATATTTGCTCTGTAGTGTGTTCCGAAAAATACTTACCCATTGTTGGGAGCTCCTCTTCTGGCATATCAGGCCAGCCAGTTCTATCGTCGTGAGCACGTGTCCCACGCTTCGCTTCATCCCACGTGTCATACCACATGTAGAACACAGCATCGACATTGTAAAAGTACACTCCAAACTTTTTTTCGTTCTCAATAATATGTGGCAACATCAATGTAAAAAAGGAGGCAATCACAATGAAAAACGTGATGGCTTCACGCTTCGCATGAGTAAATGTTCTTTTGTAGAGTACATTCCATGCCATCCTGCATGCGAATAGACAAAGAAAAACTGCAAAACCCAGTAGCATCGAATATTTTGTGTGTTGTGCAATAGCAATGACACACCCTGTCAACATCGCAAGCCTCCACGAGTAGGGATTACTGATCATTTCATGCATAAAAATGTACGCAATAAAAAAGAGGAAGAAGAAAAGTAGTTCCGGCTGAAAGTACGCTGACTTGAACCAGAAAACTGAAAATGCAGTGATTAGTAATAGCGGCACCGCTGCACTAATAGATAAGTAGCGCCGAAAAATAAACCACAGCCCAACTATAAGAACCAAAGACAAAACTATATTCAGATATTTACCGCGATGGAAAAACTGCTGATCCGACTCATTCGGGTCATAGCTGAGAAGTTGCAGAAATGGGTATATAACCATGCGTGCACCATCGTGCGTAATGGGATAGGCACTCTGCTCAGGGTCAATCGTCCTAGTTATTCTGGCATACATCCTTTTTGTAAAAGCCATATACGCACTTTGATCCATCGATGTCATGTCGGTGTTTATATTTTCAAGGTTACGCACCGCTCCCTGCCAGTAAAACTGACCCAATACTACTGCTGCAAGTAATCCCACTATCACTCCACCGCCTGCTACACCGCAATGAATATTTTTCATTGAGGCGCATGGTATCGAATAACAAGTAAAATGGATATGATATATACATGGCAATATCAGACGGTACTGTTGTGGCACAAAAAAATACAAAGACGATTTCCATCATCGTACCCTGCTTCAACGAGGCTGATAATCTTGATACATTGATTCAATCGACAATAAAAGCCTCCGATTCACTGGATTCAAATTTTGAAATTCTGTTTGTTAATGATGGCTCAGTAGATGCCACTCCCCAGAAACTCAATGCACTGGCTGCACAACATACTTGCATAAAGGTGATCCATTTCTCCCAAAATCACGGTCAATCCGCTGCATTGCAGGCTGGCTTTGACTATGCATCTGGCGACATCATTGTAACAATGGATGCAGATCTACAAAACGATCCAGCTGATATCCCCATGATGCTTCAAGAATTGGGGAAAGGCTATGATCTGATTTTCGGTTGGCGACAAAAAAGATCCGATCCGTTTCTCTCGCGCAAGCTACCCTCGATGTTCGCTAATCGCCTCATCGCATTTATCACTAGTTTTCCTGCACATGATATTGGATGCGGCCTTAAAGCAATGAAAAGAGAGGTCCTTACAAATTTATTGCTCGTCGGTGATTTTCATCGCTACATCCCAATCCTCGCCCACTGGCAAGGTGCACGATGCAAGGAGGTAATTGTTCGTCATCATCCACGAAGAAATGGGAAATCTAAGTACGGTATAGATAGAATAATCAAGGTCTTACTGGACTTGATTACCATAAAGTTCTTCATCACTTACATGCATAATCCCATGCGCTTATTCGGGCGCTACGGCCTTCTGTCACTCTTCGTAGGTGTGGTATCGGGCTTCGTTGCACTTATTCTAAAAATGGCAACTGACTTTGATCTCACTGGCAATCCCCTCTCGCTCATCGCAATATTCCTCATAATCATCGGCGTGCAGTTCTTCTTCCTTGGGATGCTCGGAGAACTTTGCGCACGCATTTACTATGATCGATCTGCTCGCAAGATGTACTCGATCCGTGAGATGATAAATATTGATGAAAAAGAGTAAGATTAAAAAAGTGCTCATGTTAAATTACGAATTCCCGCCTCTGGGGGGCGGTGCCGGTGTAGCGTGCGCAGCAATGCTAAATAAGATGAAAACAGTGCAGGATCTGCAAATAGACCTCATTACGTCCTCTGCACATGAATATTCAATAATAGAGCTCAGTCCAAATATACGAATTCATTTTTTGAATATTCACAAAGGAGCACAAATGCACTATCAATCTATTCGTGAGCTACTCACGTATGCATGGAAAAGCTATTGGTATGCAAAAAAGCTCATTAAAGGAAATCAATTCGGCTTATGCCATGCATTTTTTGGTATTCCTTGTGGTTTTGTAGCAATGCAACTCGGCCTGCCTTATATCGTGAGTATTCGCGGAGGAGACATTCCTTTTCACAACCCTCGGTTTCGATGGTTGGACTGTGTTTTGTTTAAGAATCTCTCGTTGAAAATATGGCGACGTGCTCGCACAGTCATAGTCAATTCTCTGGGCATGCAAAACGAAATCCACGCAATTGCCTCTGCACTAAAAACAGTAATCATTACCAATGGAGTTAATGTAAAACTATTCTCTCCTCCGCATCTCTCACGCAATAACCGTGTCTTAACGATGGTTTCAGTTGGTAGACTTATATCAGTAAAGAATCATGACCTTCTACTGTGTGCTTTGCGTGACCTTCCTGATGTTAGATTGCGAATTGTTGGAGATGGTCCTCTGCGAAAAAGCCTTGAAGGGCACTCAGCCGAACTCAACTGCAATGTAGAATTCTTGGGCAACCGGCAGAGAGAATCTATCCCTAATCTGCTTCGTTCGGGGAACCTCTTCGTACTCCCCTCTTTAAATGAGGGAATGCCTAATGCTGTACTAGAGGCCATGGCCTGCGGCCTCCCTGTAATCATGACGGATGTTGGGGGGAGCGATGAGTTAATTGATGGTAATGGTTTTGTTGTACCAAAAAATGACCTTGTTGCCTTAAGAAAAGCCATTGAACAGTACATAAAAAAACCTTCATTGCTCATCAGGCATGGAAAACGATCTATGGAGATTGCTGAGACGATGAGCTGGAAAAAAGTTGCCGATCAATATCTGCAACTATATGAAAAAATAATCCGCTCTTAGTTAATTGTATCTAGCTATGATGCATCCCTGCTCGCCTGTAGGAAATCTTTCACCCCAAATAAACTCTGCTTTACCTTCTTTAATCTCACGCCGCACTGTGAAAAATTCAGAACCCACTCTGTTAGATGTAATAACATAAAAAGGTGTTGCTTTTGGCCTCCAGGAGGCGAATTGTAATTGCGGTAAATCTGGGTAACGCCAACTCATTACTGGGCTATAGCGCAGTCGATCATACTGAATCCTCGCAAGATTTACAGTAAAGCCATCCACGGAAACTAAGCTTGGCGAAGGAGCAATACGCGCTAATGCATCTACACCTCTTGCATAACACAGCTTTTTGTAGTCACCCATGAAGGCAAACGAATTCCTGTTTCCAATAAGTGTACTTTTGTATATGTATGCATATTGTCCCCAGTGCACGTACGCTGCCATTGCAGTCACAAACATAATCGCTGCAAGTGCATATTGAATATTTGCCTTGAGATACCGTAGCCCGAGCAAGCCAAGCAAAAAAACCGGTGGATAAATGAAGAGTAAATGACGCTCTTCATCGTAGAGTGTAGGTTTAAGAAAAAGCACAGCAAACCAGACAGCACACACTTGTATCCAAAGCCATGTTTGCAGAGTCCATGACCACTGATATCTACGTAATGATAATGACAATGACAATGTTTCTGATTTTTGTTTTCCTTTGAACATTACTGAAAATACAAGCCCTACAGCAGAGAGTAAAATCACTGTGGAAGTTGCAATAACAGGAAGCCACGCGAACGCATACCACCATGGCAAATTCTGAGAAAAGAACGTTCTTCCGAACAAGCGTACATAACCACCCCATCCAAAATTCGCAGTAGTTTGTATGCTGTTTACTACAACACCCAATCCACTCTTAATAATCGGTGGATAAAATACTACCAGTGTGACCATCGCAGATAGGACTGGTAGCCCCACCATTATTGTACGATTCCTCCACGATAAACTTTTATAAGAAAGTGCGAGAACAATCATTGTTGGAAACAACAATGCAATTTGACTAATATTCGGCCTACGGAAAAGAAATGGCATAACACTGAGTACACCCATGCCTATCAACAAAGTATATGGTGGGGGTTTTTGCTTTTTGATCATTTCCTGCACATTCAACAGGCCAGTCCACAACAAGAGAATAACAAGCAAGTGCACTAGCGCGTGTGGCGCATCTTTAACATTCCACAAAGCATGCCCACCTAGCCGAATAATACTCATCATCCCTGTAACCGCGATTAGTCCGGTTGGTACTCCATATCCTGATCGCAGAAGCACCACAAAAAGTATGTATAACGAGAACGGGAATGCAGCAAAAACAAACGTATGCCGAATCCAATACGGATCATGCAGAAAAGGTAGAACACACTCAGTTATGAGTGCCAAAACCAACTCCATTGGTATAGCACTATATGAGCGTAAGTGTGGATACTCACCACCAACGTAATCCTTCAGATGATACACCGAAAGCAACCACTGACTATGATGGTATCGGAACGTATCATCCCAACCATGTATTCCGATGTACGTTAGTACTAAACCGGCAATTATGGAAATGCCGCATACGAGCAATATACAACGCGTACTGAGCAATAGTTTCAGTAATTGTTTGTTATCATTCATTCCCAAAGATCCAGATTGCCACAAGTGCATGTACATCTTTGTACATCATTTCATTGCTTTGATCCAATGAATCGAAATTTGCCAATAGTACAGACAGCTGTAATAGTAAAAAAATGAGATACGTGTACATGCTTCTGTGCGCTGCCATAGTTATGTTATTGCTCTTCGGCAGTATTCGATTTATTGAAATATTCGGTCATATATGCAGCCCATCTATAACAAATGCAATGTATAAATGGGATGGGCAAACCGATCCTAAACCCTACGTTTATAGCCAGACAATACCCATTGAAGGAGCAAAATACTTCGAACTTTCTATGACAATGGATGTAGGCAGAATCCGACCGTTGCTTTGGAGAATTAATCCAGATGATTGTCTGGAGGAATTGTGGATCAATGATGTTTCTGTCCAACATCCCGGTA
>Ga0222658_1000979_pt1 | contig 13524 bp, 17 predicted proteins | sample AntAcemetagen476_FD_179830 | JGI IMG/M metagenome (GOLD analysis project Ga0222658, IMG submission 179830) | Saline water microbial communities from Ace Lake, Antarctica - #476 | ecosystem: Environmental > Aquatic > Non-marine Saline and Alkaline > Saline | place: Antarctica: Ace Lake... | reverse complement strand
CAAAATCTTATCCAGCAACTTACTGGTGGAAGAGCAAGCCTTCCGGGGCGGGATCAGGCCGCATCTGATAAAACGCTTCAAGCGCTCATCGACAATACCGCCGCCCTGGAGCGCAACACCGAATCACGCAAGACCGAAAGCGCCGACGGCGCAATTCAAACGGAGTAAATAATGGCTTGGCCTTCCATAAATTCGCAGGACTTCCTAAAGATGGACGGCGTGCCCGATCCGGCCAAGACGCGCTTGGAAATATTGGAGCGGCCCGGCGTCGATGGGCAGGGCTACCGTGACACCGGAACGCGCGGCGAGCCGTTTCAATTGCGGTGTGACCTTGATCTGGCCAACCGGGGAACGGCCGCCACAAGGATGGCCACGTTTCGCGGGTGGATCGGCGATCAGGTCACCGTTTCCGACGGCGTTACCTCGTGGACGGGCCTGACCGTGCTCGATGTGGTTCAGGTCGGCGTCCAGGATATCTCCAACGCGGTCGGCGGCGTTACCGGGTCCAGCGCGACGGTCATCATGAGCGTCGTTTTCACCATGATGGGGAACGCATAAAATGGCGGTTACTCTCAATCCACTGACTCAGATCGGAATGACCGTGCTGGTCACGTGGTCGAGCACGCTGTCAAGCCCGACGTATTACGTTTACGTGAACGGCGAGCTTGTGAGCGTGCAGACGAGCGAGAGTTATTCGTTTTCCGTTGCGCCCGACGAGAACGTTTTCGTCGAGGTCTTTGACGCGGCCGACCATAGCGCGGCGAGCGTGCCGTCCGGCCGCCTGACCCTGTGCTGGTATCAGGAAGCCAATGCCGAGCGTTACCGGATCGATCAATACGTTGGAAGCGCGTGGACGGAACTGGCGACCGTGACCGCCGATGAATGGTTCATGACCTACACGACCGGCTACCTGGCCGACGCGACGACGCACATTTTCCGGGTTGTCCCAATCAGCGAAGGCGGGGCCGAGGGCGACGCAATTACATTCACGCGCCTCATTGCCCGGTATCCCGATCCGCCCGAGGTCAGCTTTGCTTATTCCGAATCCACGACAAAGGTAACGATCACGGCATGAGTGCAGACGATATCAGAGTCTATTATACCGGGGCGAAATCAGCCGGGAGCGCTCAACCGGACAGCGCGAAATCGGTCGGCGGTTTTGTGTCCGGCACGCTCATGCCCTCGATGGCCTACAACCTGGCCGACGCGATTGATGGGGTGTATGTCGATCACGTTTCAGCCTCTTGCGGCGAAGGGGTTCACGCTGTCGAGGCTTCGGCGGTTGGCTCACTGCGATTCACAGCGGCGGGTGACACCCAAGGCGCGGCGGTTGCCATTGCCAATGGCGAGACGAAAACGCTTTATTCCGGCACAACGTCGAAATATATCATCGTTAAACGTGAAACAGCCGACGATCTGAGCGGCTTAATGTCTGTGGCGGCGGCATGGGTGCGCAACAACGCCGTGGCCATGGATAATTGCACAACGGCGGACGCGGCCGAGTACCGAATGGTTGCGCTGACCAACCAATCGGCGGGATCGATTGAAATCGTGATCAACACGCTTGCGGGGGCGAATATTTACGTCGCCTTTGAGCCTTCATATTCCGACGGGTTCACCCGCGATTATTCGGTCGAGGGCGACACGACGGCGCCCGTCGGGTTGTCGTTTACGCAGGGGACCAGCGCGGCCTCTAAAACGCTGGCGGCTGGCGAGACGGCGGGCCTGTGGATTATGCGATCCGTCAATTACACATTGACCGTTGGGGCTGCGAACGTCGCTTATATCGATCTCGTTTATGGCGGGGTCACGCAAACGATCAGGGGCCTGTTTTCCCGATCCAATTCGGCGCTCATTAAGTACGAACTCTATCGCGGGGTCGATGCCGAAATCGATTTCGACGCAGCCGCCTTCGAGACGTTCACGACGCTTCCCCATGACACGGCGGCTCTGGCGGGCGGGCACGCTTATAAATTCGTCTTGCGCCAGCGCAACGCCTATAACCTGCTCTCGCAGAACCTGGAGGAATGGGAGGTCACAACCAACGCCAACGGGACGGTCGCCTATACGCCACCGAGCGCGCCGGACAGCGTCGCCGTGACGGCGGTCTACGGAAACAAATTTTTGATCGAGGCGACCTACGATTACCTGGCCGACGATGACGATGACCAGGCCGACACGTGGCTGGTTTATCTTGAAGACGGCTCAGACCCTGATCCCGACACCGGCACGCCGACGGAGGTCGCCATGGCTACGGGCGGCGGCCTGGTCGAACTATCCCTCCTGACGGCCGCTTACACCGATTCCTCGACGTTGCACGTCCTGGTCAGAACGCGCCGGACCGATGAGGCAGACTCGACAAACACGGCGATTACAGAGGCGGCGGCCCTGGGCAACCTGGACGCGATCCGCGTCGGGTGTGAATGGATCACAGGGAGCAACGCCGGGGCGGTCGTAACCGTTTGGGAGTCGGGGACGAATAGCGTGTCGGTTGACACGGTTCACGGTTGGCTCAGGTTCACGGTTGGCGGGTCTATCGTTGCCGGGCTTACAAGGGCTGGCGTTTTCCTTGGTTCATTTGTTGAGGCCGATCTGACAGGAACGGCACAGGTTGACACGTTTGCCCTGGACGGGACCGATCTTTGCGTTGCCGTGGGCGGCCAGCGCGTCATGAGCATTACTACGGCGGGCGTCGTGACCATGACGGCAATCACCGAGACCGGAGCCGAGCCTTCTACGGCCTGGACGGCGGCCGAACATTATGAAGAGGCCGAGGGCGAACTGGGATTCTCGGCCGACCTGGTAACCGAGCTTTTCAAGATCAGCAGTGCGGGACTTTTGACCATAAGGAGCGGAGCCGAACAATGAAAGCGAACATTTTAGAACTGGGCGAGTCTGGCGTTTATGACGGGAAAACGACCATTGAGCGCGAGGTGGCGACCGATGACATAATCGTTAAAACCAACACGGCCGAACGGCTCCGATTGAAAGACAACGGCGACCTGGCGATCGACACGGACACCTTCACCGTCGACAGCGCCAATGACCGCGTGGGGATCAATAAAGCCGCGCCAGCCGTTGCGCTGGATGTGGTGGGGGCCATAGCGGCGACGGGCGCGGTATCCGGAACGACGATCACGGGGTCGGGGGCTGTGTCTGGCGCTAGTCTCGCGGCGACGGGCGCGGTGACGGGTGCGTCTGGGGCGTTCACCGGCGCGTTGACCGCCGACACGGACACGCTGGTTGCGGATGCGGAGAATGATCGGGTGGGGGTGAACATTGCGGCGCCAGTGGGTCCATTTCACGTGTTTAATGGCCCAGGGTTGGGTGCTCTAACCCGCGGAGCCACGATCCAGCAAGGGTCAACAGACGCCGCTGGTCCGATGCTCAGGCTGTTAAAAACACGGGCGGACAATACGGCCTGCGTTAATAATGATTATGCTGGCTCTTTCTCATTCGACTTTTATAACGATGCTGCACAACAGACGGTCGGGACTTCAATTTGTTCGCAGGTTACTGACGTTGCTGACGGCACGGAAGATGCCCGTCTGGTTATCAGCGCAATGGGGGCCGGGGCGCTCACGGAAGTGGCAAGGATTGTTCGTGGATTGCTGACCGTGACGGGTGGCTTGACGGCAACGGGCGCAATTTCTGGGGCGTCCCTTGCGGCCACCGGGGCCGTGACGGGGGCATCGGCGACTATCACGGGCAGCGCAACGGCGGGTAAAATCATCGAGTCGAAAACGGCGCAAACGATCACGGCGGCTACGGATGAAGTATCCTGCGCCACGTCCTATGTGGCATTGGATTATGATACCGGGGCGATAACACTATCCACCAATGAGATCGTGGACACGTCCACGGCGGTCGATGGTCAGGTGCTCCACATTGTTAATAGCGGGCATGATTCGGTTATCACGTTGCCCTGCTGGGTCGCCACGACGAGCGAAAACTCAAAATTAACCGTCAAGGACGGCGCGACGAGCATAGCATTGACACGCAATGCCACGGCGGGCAAAGCCGACGGCATTACGCTGATTTACAATTCAACCGTCGGGCGATGGCTCCAGGTCAATTGATTTTTGTGGCGTGGCTTGAGGGTAACGGCGTCGATCTGGCGGCCCTGCGCGTCCAAGCAGAGACTCAGATTGTTGCCGGAATTGTTGAGAAGAAAGCGGAGATCACGGCGAAACGCACGGCGGAAACCGCGGCGATTGACCGGGAAGCGCCGGTCTTTGCCCAAGCAGAGGTGAAATAAACATGAGCGATGATCTGCAATCAGTTTTACGGGAGATGAGCGGACGCCTGAGCGCGATTGAGACGGCGCTGAAACCGCAACAGCATTTACTGAGCGACCACGAAAGACGGATTCGCGCCGCCGAAATCAAGATTTACACCATCTGGACCGGAATGATTCTGATCGGCGGGGTGCTGGGTTATTGGCTGGAGGGGCTGTTGCGGTGAAATTGATCTGTCTGATTATCATGTTCGCGCTGGGCTCGATGGGCTGCACGACGGTGCGCTTCGTTGAGGTCCGTCCTGACGGCACGAAGATCAAGGTGGCCTACACCTACTGGCTTCAGGACAAGACCAACAAGGCCAGCCTGGGCGATTTCACGCTGGAAACGACCAACAGCGCAGATCCGGCGGTCGAGGCGTTCAAGGAAGGGCTGGCGGCGGGCGCGGCGGGGGCGCTGAAACCATGAGCGATTTTAACATGGCCGTGGAAACGATCCTGGAGAACGAGGGCGGGTTGACCGATCATCCGGCCGATCCGGGCGGGATTACCAATTTCGGGATCACGCTGCCCGTATTGCGCGAAGACGGCGTGTTCGGGGACATCAATGGCAATGGAATGATCGATGCCGAGGACATTAAGGCCATGACCGAAGAACAAGCGAAAAGCATTTACAAACGCCTGTGGTGGGACCGTTACGCCTACGGCCAGATCGAGAATCAATGGATCGCGACGAAGCAACTCGACTTATCCGTCAACATGGGGCCGCGCCAGGCGCACGTCGTCACGCAGCGGGCCTTGCGGGCAGTGGGGTCTGCGGTCAAAGAGGACGGAATTTTAGGGCCGATCACGAAGGGGGCGATTAACCGGTGCGCGAACAAGTCCGCGCTTCATATCGCCATGAGGAGCGAGGCCGCCGGAGTTTACCGGATGATCGTCGCCCGGAAGCCTGGCCTTCGCGTATTCTTGGCCGGGTGGCTGCGGAGGGCGTATCAATGAGCACGATCGAACTGAACGGAACTTTGCGATTCGAGCTGCTGCCAGACGGGCGGCGTGTCCGATTGACGCGGATTTATCGCGTTGCCGTGCGGGGGATTATGATCGGGATCCCCGTCGGATGCGTAACCGATTTCGCCAGTATCCCACGATTTCTATGGCGCATCCTGCCGCCTTGGGACCAGCACGCGCCAGCGGCGGTGATTCACGATTGGCTTTATCAGTCTGGAATCATGACACGGGCCGAGACTGATCTGGTTTTCCTGTGGGCAATGGAGGATTTGGGCGTGGCGGCGTGGAAGCGCCTGGCCATGTATTGGGGCGTTAGGTTGGGCGGCTGGGTCGCATGGAGTAATTACCGGAAGGCGAAAAAACAGACGTGAGCATCGGCCAAATAAAAGCCAACGGCGTGACGACATTTCCGAAAATCACGCCCATCGTGCAGATCAAATCGTCGTGGTCCGGCTCATGGCGAACTGAGTCCAAAATTGTGCCGGTCTCCCTCGAAACCTACGCCGCGCCCGCCAAGGACAAGGCCTCGTTCGTCTACCACTACGGGGAAATCCGGTGGCAGGAGGACTCAGCCTCATCTAATTATTATCCATTGTCATTGCGCGGTTATTTTATCCGCGTGCTGATGCGGGCGGGCGGGCTTGAGCAGCAGGTCTGGTGTGGGTCCATTGTCGCCGATGGCCTGGACATGCACGGCGACGCCAACGGCGACAGCGGCGATCAGCTTATCGAAGCAATGGGCCTGGAGCACATCCTCGATCAAATGCCGTGCATCGGGGCCGTGGTCTCGGCCGATGACCTGGCCGGCGGCGAGGGCGACACGATTGAAAATATGCCGACGTTCAATCTGCCGGGTGGCTATGGGAGCTCCGTGCTCGGCAACCGTACGACAACGGCCGACGGCACCTATGGCGTGCACCTGTTCTCAAGCGACGGCGCGTCATGGACGAATCTGGATATCATTCAATACCTCCTAAAATTTTACCAGCCGACCGGTTTCACGCTTACCCTGAGCGGGCAGTATGACCTGCTCGATAACATTGTGATGATCCACAAATTAGAGGGCCACACGCTCAAAAGTTGCATCGATCAACTTGTCGATCGGCATCGTGGCCTGGGGTGGACTTTGCGCTATAGCGGCAGCGCGATTTATGTTCACGTCTTCAGCACGTTCGGTTCGTACATTGCCGTCGGCAACGGCGCGACGCTGTCGCCGAACAGGGAACAGTTCTATCTTTCGCTGGGCGATCAGATCGATATGAAAAGCGTCATTGTGCGCAACGTGGAAAGCCAAGCGTTTGACGCGGTGAATGTTTTAGGCGGCCCCATTGAGGTCACCAGCACGTTTTCGTTTGACGACTCATCGCTCGGCACCGGGTGGACGGCCGGGCAGTGGGCCGCGTACCTGGCCGCGACCGGCAGTTCCGACACGGCCGATCCGAGTCTGAATGATGCCGCGCGCCGATCCGATCTTTACGCCAGCGTTTATCAGCGTTTTACTGTGCCGCTGGCTTGGGACGGCATGGGTCACGGCGTCGATCCCGGAACGGGCAACGTCGAGTATTCCGCGCTGCCTCATTATGATAACGGCACGCTTTACACAAGCCTGATCGCGCCGTTATTCCACGGGGCCGCGCGGTTCCTGCGCCACATCCCCATTGCCCGGCAGAACAGCAGCGAGTTTTCGCCCCCAATGGCGTTCGTCACGTACGACGATGAGCTCTACCAGGTCGATGCGCCGCACGAAGACGTTTCCGTTGCAACCGTGCGCGTGCTCGATGACGCCCTGGGCGTCTTAATTCGTGCGAGCGTGCCGCACGTCTACGGCAAAAACACGTTTGACATCGGCACCGAGGCCGTGAGCAACGTCGAGCCGGTCGTTGATTATCAAAACCTCTTTGTCACCGCCTCATTTCAGACCGATCAGCGGCTGTCGGTCTGGTATCGCATGGCCGACGGCAACCGCACGCTCCTCATCCGCGTGCCCGACGCCAAGCTCCAATACATCGTCCCGCAGACCATAACGGGCGTCTCGGGCGGTGAAGCGGTGTTATCCGAGGGCGGAATCGTGCGAAATGATACCGAGAGGCTGCAGCTCATCGCGGCACTGGCGGCGGCGTGGTATGGCCAGCCGCGTGCAGCCGTGACGCTCAAATTCGCCAACGCCTTCAAGGTCGCCGAAATTGGGCAATACCTCCGGAGCGTGGCCAGCGGCGCCAGTCGCCAAAGCGTCGGCACGGTTATCACGCGCCAGTCATGGTCATTTCAAAAACAGACGGTCACGATGACGGTCGACACGTCGTTTTATGAGCTGGACCTGTCTCGCATCGTCGAGTTCCCGATGATCGGCGGCCCGCGCAATCTGGCCGGGGAAATCAAAACGCTCCAGGGCGACGTGCTCGATATCCGCCAGCGCACGGGCAACCTTACCGATCGCGGCGCCGACGGTGGCGGCGTGACCTACGCGACCGGTGGAGACGGCGGCACTTTTTACACAGGATATCCTACCTCATGAGCGGCGCTGATCTCGACGACGTGATCCGGGATCTGACCGGCATTGCGGTCAATTCAGAGTTCGGGGGTTTGCCTGTCCCGGACGTTTTCCCATTCGCCCGGGTGTTGCCCAATCAATGCCGGACGTGCCGCCTGAGAGACGATCATAAAATCTATTCGGCTATCGGCATTGACGCGAACCCCACCAAAGCGCAGCAGCAGGCCCTGATCGACATCCACAATGACGCGGCTCAATGGGTGATGGAGATGCAAAGCCTCGTCCAGCAGATGCACCTCGGGACGGTAGGGATGAAAGCCTATTCCGCCGTGACCATCGGCGGGCAAAACATGGTCAAGGAGTTGACCTATGACGTGAGTTCAGTGGGCGCCAGCAGCGTTGTCTTGTCCTGGGGAGAGGGCGATACCAATCCGCGCGCCGTGCCCTATGTTTATCCGAACCCCGATTACATCGATGCTGAAACAACTCCAGAAGAGCCGGTGACGCTCACGGCCTATCATCCGATTTATGCGCGGGGGATCGTGCGGTTCAACGCGCCGTCGGCCTTGCGATGCTGGGACGGCTGGGTGTTCAAAAAGGTCGCCGTCACGTCCAGCACAATCACGCTCTATTTCGAGGATGACGATCTGAGCATGTCGTTGGCGACCACCAATCTGCCCGAGGGCAGCGAGGACACGATCACCGCGACCATCCTGCAGTACCCGCCGCCGACCAATCCCGAGCCGTGGGCGTTCCAACGCCTGCTCTACCCGCTGTGGGCGGAGGAAACCACCAAAACCCTCACGCCAACGGCAACGCTCATGACATTGACCAGTGGGCGCATCGTTTACGGGTCATTCAGCGCCACCGACCAGGACGGCAACGCTCTGAGCCTGTCCAGCCTGATTATCACGAGCCAGACCTCGGGCGGGTCATGGACGACTTATCTCAACCTGGTCGGCTATGATTTGGAAGGCCCCGGCATCACGTCGATCATTTGCACCTATCTGCTCGAATCGACGGACACGACCGGCGTGATCGCGGCCGGCCAAAGCAAGTGCAAGCATTGCATCGAAGACCCCACGGAAAGCTGGGGCATGTCAGGGGACTTCTTTTGCGCCAAACGGGCGGAGCTTAAGGCCCTGGGCGGCAGCGGCACGACGATCCTGAACAACTTTTACAGCGATTGCTACATGCACGGAACATGTCAGTTTTTCGAGGCGGATTCGCCGACGAACCCCTGGGCGGCCATCGAGCAATTACTGGTCTCTCACCCCTACATGGCGCGGACGCCGTTTGGCGGTGCCACGACGGTCAGCCGGATCGGCGTGCCGGGCTTGATGAGCCTGGCCGAGGCGCTCATGGCGCCGCAATCGGGCCGGCATGAGACCCGCGATTACAGCTATGCTCGGGGCGGCTGGAAGAAAGCGCTCATGGAACTGGCGAGCGGAACCTACACGCGGGCGGCGGGATTGGCCGCGTTGCGGTATTCAAGCGCAGGCGGCGTGCCGTATTTTCTGAATACGGCCACCTGGCCGGAATTTGGGCCGGGCGGCGATAACCTGGCAGGCCGCAAGGGCGAATATGGGGCGAGCGACACCTCGCTCTACGTCGAAGAGGCCCAAGTCACGAGCCGGGATTGCGACGTCCACCCCTATGATTTTGGCGTGAGCGGGGCCAGCGGCCTGGTTGGCAAACGCCAGCGATTCCGCGCCGGGGAACAAATCTGGATACCGCAAATTGGTCTAGATTCCCCAGCCACACGCAATGGGCACACGATCACGCGGGGCTATTGGGATAGTCATTTCGAGGAATGTGACGAGGGCGACGAAACCTACCGGGTCAAGATTCAGTTGGCCACGCCGTTCTGGGCGAAATATGCGGAGGCCATTACCACTGTGACCGTGCGGTCGGCGGTTTATTCGGGCTCACCCACCGGGTCGATTGTTCAGCTTTACCTGGAACATAAGACCGTTTCGGTTTCAATCGACATCGAAGACCCGAGCGACCCGCCGAACCGCATGGAAGTGAGCAAATCCTGGAAACAGGGCAGCACAAACGTCATTGCGCATGAGTATTTCAGGCCATGGAATTATGATTGTGCTTTAAGCATCCATGGACCGGGTCAAGGCTACGTACGGGCCGGGCATGTGCTGGTCGCCGACGGCCACAAATTGTGGATCACGGGCGCGACGCCCTGCGCCAGCGCCAGCTATAAGGGGTCATGGGATACTGGCGAAACCTCGCAAGGGAGCGACGAGGACGAACGCGCCTACTACGCTGGCAATGTGGACGTTTCCGGCATGAGCGGCCTTTTGCTTCCCCTGGCCCACGGGCCGAACACCGACGGCGACGGCGGGAGTGAGATGACGTTTTGGGCGAACCGGCTTGACAGGATCACCATTGCCGATCCCAATCTTGTGCTGAACAACATGGGAGCGCTGGGCACCTTGTCATTTTCCGTTCGCAACGACGGGTGGATGCTTGAGGGGGCGACGATTAAAACCGCGGTGCGCGGGTCGGATACGGCTCCGGCGGCCGTGTCCGGCGCGGCTGTCCTTGGCGCGGATGGCATGGCGTTTCTGCCGGACGACATCACCAATCCGAACACGTGCGGCGTGATCGACGACGCAACGGTTGCCGATCGGATCATGATGCCGAGTGTCCGTGAAACGACGGCAGGAAAAACGACTGCCGGGAGGATGATGCGCGAATAATGGCCATGAATTTCTCAAAGACCCTGATTGTGGACGATCCGGTGGTTCCAAACGCTGGCGCGGGGATCGGGCAATGGCTCCACTGGGACCCAATCGCTTCGGCAAAGGTTTATACGGTTGGAGCCTACACGCCGCCGCCATCCTGGACAGGGTGCAGATTCATGGTGGCGGGCAGCAAGGTGGGCGACAACCCTGTCAGGGGTTATAGCGTCATTCAGGTCGCGGCCATCGAGGTCGCCTTGTATCCATTCGTTTGCAACGAGTTGGCGCGGTTCCCAGTGGCCCAGGATGCCCTTGAACACGCCTTTGTCAGCTTGAGCGCTGGGACGATCACGAAATATCAAGAGGACCTGATTTGGAAAAGCAGCGACACGGAGCCGGACCCCGAGCCTGATTATTGGCTATATTACGGCTGGGATGAAACTGCCCAAAAATGGGTATGGCTTGAACGAACCTATACCGTGACGACGACCGGCATCACGGGCAGCGTTGGCATCGCCGTCCTTGTCGATGTTTCCGGGACCATTGTCCCGCGAATGATCGGGAGCGCCACCAACACGGGAAGTTTGACCGATGGCGGGCTGTTCGACTTGGCAAGCCAGGCCAAATCCATGCGTGGCAGGGCTGTCGGCAACGCCATCGGCTTTTCATGGTTTTTGTTGCCGAATACGGTCTCGCTGTCTGAGGCGGAACAAGGGTCAGAAAGCTCTCTTGACAAGCTGCTGGGGACATCATCCATCAGCCTGGAAAGCGGCTACCATACGGGTTCGGCTTCCGTCGAATGGATTGAATATACCGGTTTCGGCTGGTCATCGGGCGGCCTGCAATTCAACGCCCATACCGTCATGGGGCCGATGCCGGGGCCGATCCCGCCCCGGATGGACTGAGACGCTCGCTATTTGACGGTTTCGGGAGGGTTTGGCCCAAACGCAGGACGATATAGGCGAGGTCGATCACGGCGGCGACTCCGAACCAGCAGAGCCGCCCAAGGTAGATTTTCGTCCAATCAGTTACGTAATATCCCCCGTCGAGCCGTGCCGAAACCGAATGAGTATATCGATCTTGTGCCGATATCGGCATGTCGATCAACATGAGGACGATCATCGCGATGTTTAACCAAAAAATAACAATTGCCGTTGTTTTCATGAGTCTATCCTCCGAATAATTTATCGACGGCTGACCGGACCGCCCCCTGCTGCGCGCGGCGTAAATAGCCGATTGTGGTCGAAATCTGGCTGTGGCCCATGGCCTCTTTGACCAAATATATATCATTCGTTGACCTGACCATCAAGGTTCCGAAACTGTGCCGGAGCAGGTGCAGATAGACGCGGCCAAGGCCCGCTTTCTTGGCATAATCGCCGATCCGTTTGGAAATGTGCCGAGCTTCGATGGGTTTGTCAGGATGCGAGATCGACGGGAACACCCACCGCTCACTGGGACAGTAGCACCGCCATGAATTGAGTTCAAGGGCCGCGACCTTGGGTAGCTGGAGGATTTGCTCCTTGCCGCCTTTGGTAACGATCGAGGCAACCCGCCGGGGCAGGTCCAGGCGATCCCAAGGCAGTAATCTGAAGGCGTCGCGGCGCGCGCCGGTGTAGAACAGGGCGCAGAAGAATGCCCGGTCCCGGCGTCCGGCCTTATTCCCGATGGGGATCGCCGCCAGCAGACGTTTGAAATCATCCACCTCAAGAATCGGTGTGGGCGCGGCCTCGGGGCAGGGCATCCGGTGACCTGATGCCCAATCCGATTCTATGAGATCGTGGGCGGCCAGCCAGCGGATATATGTCCTAATTATCCGGTAAGCCTGGTGGCGCGTCCGGGGATTTGCATAGCGTTCCCGCAACCACGCGAAACACTGGGGCCAGTCGCGTATTTCCGGCCTATGCTCAACAAATTCAGCGATCTTGCATTTGTATAAATTTGTGGTTTTCGGTGCAAGTCCCCGAATTTGGCAGTCATCCAAAAAAAGTTCTAGCGGGTTCACAATGCTTCTCCCCTGATGCGTTTTTGATGTTTCATAAAACGTTGATGCAACAAAAGGTTGCGTCTAATGTATCGGTAATTGTTTGAATCTTGATGATCTACGGGAAGGGATTTATAACGGGAGCGGCTTAGAAGGCCGATGCTCTGTCCAGTTGAGCTACGGGCATGCACTGGCGTTAAGCTGCTATTTGCTATATGCCTTATGCGCGATGATTTTCATCGCTTTATCGACATCGTTATTTCTGAAGGCTTTCAGCAAGAGGACTTCCTGGTCAGTCAATAAACCAGGGGGCTTAATACTCATAGCCATAAGCTCATGGAGGTCATAATCAAGGTTGTAAACCTCGATCATGCGGTCGAGCAACCGCACTGACGGCTTCCGGCCGTTCTCGATCTGAGATATTAGCTCCCTGCTTTTGATTCCCAACTTTTCTGCGGCCTCCGTTTGTTTTAGCCCAGCAGCCTCACGCCCCATTTTAAGGATCGCGTGAAGGGTTTCCATTTATTCACCCCCTCTCCTGTGAACAAGATTACTCGCACGCGAATTAACGTGTCAACATAATATTAAAAAATATTAAAAAAAGGGCTTGACATGTGAATACGCTATGGATTAACGTAACTCGAAATCAAGGAGGAACCCGATAGATGAGAATAGATTCTAAAAAGCTCGACATGGCGATGGCAAACGCCTGCGTGGGGAACCTCGATATCGCCACGGCGTTGGACATGTCGACGTCATGGGTGGGTGTCCAGCTAGGCCGAGCGCGGCGCGGTGAGAACCTGATGCCCAAGACGGTCGGCGTGATCGCAGCGGCTATCGGCTGCCCGGTCGAGGACCTGCTGGCGGATGAGGCTGGAAAGGGTGAGTCGGCATGATCCTTTCACCGGAACAACAGGAAGCGATTTGCCGGGCGGCTCGGGACGAGGTGCATGAGCGCCTGAACAACCGTCAGATTACGGCGTCCATGGAGCTGATTGAGCGGGCGATCAGTCTGGCGACGATCAAGCACACGGTCAACGCCATGATACAGCCGGAGGGAAAGGAGGCGCGGGATGCTGCATGAATACGGGATCTGGATTGACGGCGA
>Ga0222658_1000977_pt1 | contig 13538 bp, 22 predicted proteins | sample AntAcemetagen476_FD_179830 | JGI IMG/M metagenome (GOLD analysis project Ga0222658, IMG submission 179830) | Saline water microbial communities from Ace Lake, Antarctica - #476 | ecosystem: Environmental > Aquatic > Non-marine Saline and Alkaline > Saline | place: Antarctica: Ace Lake... | reverse complement strand
GTTATCCTATAAGGTTGATATAGAATACGCGAAGAAACTATTGACAAATTGGGTAAAAGTATGGAAAAGACATTTAAAATACCTAATACCAATATTCACTATTTTATTATTTATTGCAGTAGCTGTACCAAACAAAAACACACTTATAGCTATTTACATTGCAGATCAATTAACATGGAAAAAAGTAGAAAAAACAATGGAAGTCACAAATGGTGTTAAAAACAACTTAAAGAAAGACATAATTGATATAATAGAAACAATAACTAAAAACAAAACAGAACTTAAAAAGTAAAAAGGAGGTAATTTAGATGGAACCTATTATTTATCATTACACTGACAAGAGAGAAAGACCAATCGTGACAGTATGCTTGAGGAAAAAATGGGGTAAATTTATACGAGGACTCTCCATTTGCAGCAAAAAAGAACATCCTGAAGAAGACAAAGGCATCATAAAAGCAAATGGCAGAGCAACAAAAGCAATTTCAAACAGAGCCTCGGATCTCCCAATAGACAGGGATGAAGCAATCAGACTATTGTTTGAAACAGGAGCACCGCCATTTAAATACAAAGCTGAGTACGGCGCACAACTAACTGAGTATGAAAGAGATTTGGTGGCTTAGATGAAAGTCATAATTGCCGGTAGTAGAACTATAACTGATTACACTCTTGTCAAATTAGCTGTAGAAAAATCTGGCTGGTTTGATAAGATAACTGAGATTGTGAGTGGCTGTGCCAGAGGTGTTGATCAACTTGCCATCAGATTTGCAATGGAACATAACCTACCCGTGGCAAAATTTCCCGCAGATTGGGATAAATATAAAAACTCTGCTGGATATATACGAAATGCAGAAATGGGTGAATATGGAGATGCTCTGATAGCCATTCACAAGGATAGCTCCAAAGGCACAGCCAACATGATCAAAGTGATGGAAAATAAAGATAAACTTGTTTTCATAGACAAGCTCTAAAAATTCTCAAGGTTTTAGAAAGGAGGTGAATAGATGAGATTAAAAAAAGGAGAAAAGTATAAAATATTCTTCAATGATAATAATCCAAATAATATGACAATTCATATACGTGGTATTATTGATAAAGAATATATTGTTTATAAACATTGGCTAAAACGTAAAAAAATGTGGAGCTATTCAATAGAATACCTTTACTACTTTGAATTACTTGAAAAAGATAAGGCACTTACAAAAATAAAATGAAAGGAGGTGGTTAAACATGAAAATTCTACAAAATATTGAAGTTCCTACAGGTAATATCTTAGTCGTAAAGGGGGATAAAGGAAATCTTGAAATGATCTCTGTTGGAGACTATGGAAAAGAAATCAATTTAAAATGCGATGCAATGGGCCTCACAAGGGACATCAATAAAGTTAATCATACAGATCTTAAACCATTAACTGAAAAATGGGTAATTACAATCTCAACTCAATATGGGTGCTCAATGAACTGCATATTTTGTGATGTACCAAAAGTTGGTCCTGGTAAGAATACAACTTTCAAGGATTTAATTAAACAAGTTTTAACAGGAATCAAACTACATCCAGAAGTTACACAAACTAAAAGACTGAATATACATTATGCTCGAATGGGAGAGCCAACATGGAATCCAAATATTCTTGACGCTACTAGATGGCTCAAAATACACATTGATCCAGAGTATAAAATACACCCTGTAATTAGCACAATGATGCCTAAAAACAATATCTGGCTAAAAACCTTTATTCATACATGGATGAGAATAAAAAATAGGCTTTTACAAGGGGAAGCAGGATTACAATTAAGTATTAATTCAACTAATGAAGTAGAACGAGCAACAATGTTTTCAGGAAATGCCTGTACTTTAGAACAAATAACACAAATAATGGAAGGCATAATTCCAAATGGCAGAAAAATTACACTTAATTTTGCAGTCGCAGATTATGAAATAGATCCACATATACTTTTAAAATATTTTGATCCAGATGACTATATAATTAAACTGACCCCTATGCATAAAACCACCACGGCACTAAATAATAAAATTAAAACAGATGGTGACTATACAACACACTACCCCTACGATTCACATGAGGGGGTGCTAAAAAAAGCAGGATATGATGTTTTGGTTTTTATTGCGTCTGAATATGAGGATCTTGGTTTGATCACATGTGGAAATGTTATTCTATCTGGGTCATTACCAAAAGTACCATACACAGAAGTGATTAGAAAGGAGGTAATGAATGGGCAGACAAATTATAAAACAACCTAATGATAAGTATGCTGTATGGTCATCAGTAATCGATGATTTTATTATTATAAATGCAACCCCCGATGAGCTTATAGAAGGTTTTATTGAAGAAGCAAAAGAAACAATTAAAGAAAAAACACTGGCAGAGATAGAAAAATTAAGAAAAAAGGAAAAACCACACTACCAATTTACCTTGTCCTTTGATGCTGCAGTAGAATTAGTAAAAGAAAACCATGGGGAAGATGCTGAAACTCTTACCATACTAAAAGACGAAGGGGTACTATGAAAGGAGGCTGATATGGAAGATTTGATTAAAGCACTACAAATACTTTTAAAATACAAAAATCCTGAGCGGCCAACTCATTGTGAGCATGATGAATTAACTATTTGAGACATCAATCCGTCAGAAGTTTCTGATGTTGATATTAAAGAATTAGAACAGCTGGGATTTTTCAGTTCAGATGGTTATTTTAAGTCTTTTAAATTTGGATCGTGTTAAAACGAAAGGAGGGTAAATGAAATTAAAACATTGTCCTGTATGCGAATCAGATAATCTTGGAGACAGATGGGTAAAAGGTAGAAAACTTCAGCAAGGTTGTATCGAGTGTAGCTGGAAAGGGGAGCACAGAACTCCAGAAATCAAATCAATTAGGGCAATAAAAAAGGTTAGCCCTTTTCAATTTAGTGGATTTCATTATGAAATGTTTGATCGATATGGGCATATTATGACACATTCCCGAAGTTATAATACGGAAATAGAAGCAGAAACTGCTATAAATAAAGAGATGCAGCGTAGTAAACATGACAAAGATGCTGGTCCATATACAGCTATTCTATGGCCTGATGTCGTTACTGTTAAAGGCAAAGTATTTAATCAATATAGTCAAGGTGATCAGGCAATGCTCAAAGAAGTACAAAAATATTTTAGATAATAGAAAGGAGGGATAAAATTATGAAATTTGAATTAAAGAATATTAAATTTGCTGAATTTGCAAGCGAAGAAACACTGTGTTACCAAGGAGTATTATACATTAATGACAAATCAACCTTAGGAATAGCTTGCAAGAATCTAAACCACAATTTCATAGGTATAGAAAAAGACCCTGATTACTGTGAGCATGTAAACCAACTACTAATCAAAAACACAGAAGGAAATGAAAGGAGGTAAAAGATATGGAAGGATTTATTTTACTTACGTTTATAGTTTGGGTTATTTACATGTGTGCAAAAGACAAAAAGCAGACACCTACAGAGTTTCAGCAACAACAAAACATGAATCAAAATATGATATGTCCTCACTGTAATACAAAAGGATCTGTCACAACAAAAAAGGTAAAAAGGAAACAAGGCATAAGTGGGGGCAAAGCGACGGCTGCGGTGCTAACATGTGGAATATCAATGTTAGGAACTGGACTAAGCAGGAAACAACAAATGACCGAAGCAACTTGTTCTAATTGCGGAATGAGTTGGAATTTTTAAGAAAGGAGGTAAAATATGACAGGGTATCATATTGAAATAGGGTATAATGGTGGAGGAAGTGATAAAACAGAAAAAGAAAGATGGGAAATTCTTAAAAGAGAAGCAAGAAATATAGCGGATAACCCAAAAACAATTATTATAGAAGCACGTCGATTAGGAGCGCCAGAAACATGTGAAGAGGGGTGCTGTCATTTGGATACGTATGCAGATAATTATGCAGAACCTTTTGAATCATCTGGACACCCAATAACAATAATAGAAGAAAACCAACAAATAATGCAACTAGCTTCTGCTGCCTCTGCTATAAAATATCATGTTCGTAGAGCATATGTAAGACTTCTAATTGAGGCAATGCACAAACATGAAATTGAAATAAATCTTACTGTGGCTTAGAATAGAAAGAAAGGGGGTAAAGTATGGAAAAAGATACAGTAGAAACACATGAAAGTTATGGGGTAATTGGTGCATCAAGGATAACTGGTACTGTGCGAACCCTATTTGGTAGCTCAATCACACATGGTAACTCAGTTAGATTAACTATTAAAAGAGCAGAAAAACACAGATCCCTCAGTAGAAATTGGTATTACGGGAGAGGTATAGTGGCTGAAGTAGAGATGTCACCAACACAATTTGCCGAAATGATTACAAGCATGAATATTGGTGACGGTGTTCCTTGCACATTAAGATATACTAATAACTATGAACGAATAGCAGATCCGCCAGATGTATCACAACGACAGGTATTTGAAGAGGAATTTGAAAACAAAATAGAAACAATAGAACGTCTTTGTCATAAAGGCAATCAAGAAATTGAAGAATGCCTCCTGAAGAAAGGCACAATTACTGTCTCCGAACGCAAAAAAGTGGCAAATACAATAACAAAACTTATGCGAATAGTGGATGATTCAATACCCTTCTTACAGAAGAGCTTTAATGAAGCAATGGATAAAACAGTTAATGAGGCTAAGGGGGAGGTCGAGGCGTTTGTTATGAATAAAGTCACCTCACTTGGTATTGAAAAAATGAAGGATGATTTAATTCAATTACAAGAAACAACTGAAAAGGAGATCTTGATATGAAAGGCAACATAGATATAAGAGGAAATCTACACATAGAACGAGCAGGTATACTAAGACCACAATTTTGCTCATACAAAGACATACCTTGTGGGGATCACTGCCCTAAATTCGGAGAACCGCGAGAAGATTATATAACAACGAGAAATGCTATTTCTATTACTGGACTAGTGCTTCCATTATGCACAAGAGATCAGTTATTTTTCACAGTATTAATTGATAACAGAAAATAAATAATCAAAACTGATAAAAGTGTGTTATACTATTGGTAGTTTGCCACATAACTTGAAAAACCTAATCACTAAGAGCGACTCATAACCTGAGCTTATGTATTGAATCGATACATAAGAAAAAGTAATGAGTGGAAACGACTCATAAGAAAATATGACTTGACAAACTAAAGAAGACCATGCTACAATATATATAATCCATAAAAAACCTCCTTTTATAGTGAATCTCCTTTTGAGTGCCTTGATGTAGATCTCCCTCTGGCCCGTCTAATGACAAAAAAGAGGGGGACATCTCTAAAATGACTGTGGTAAGATAATGCGTTTCCATAAATGAAAAGGGAAGTAGGTAATTAAGAATAGGAATTGTTATTCATAATAGTTCTCCAGCTGGGTCCACAGCTGTAGAGTGAGGGCGATTGAGCACTCACTAGACCTTCTGAGTATAATTTAGGGGGATGGATCGAGGGAGACATTTTTTTCTAAACGAAAGGAGGTAAATAAATGAGTAAATATCTCAGTAGGTTTTTGGCATTGAAATGTGCTCCTGATATTCTTGCAACAGTTGGAAACTTAGGGAACAAACCAGAAAAAGAAATATCTGAAGCATTCGCAATAATCAGAAGGATCAGAAAAATTGTTTTCAAACAGCCAAACCACTACCAAATAGTAGATCTATGTAGCGGAAATGCTTTAGTGCCGGTAACAGCAATTCATTTATTACCAATCACATATGCATACGCTGTTGACAAATTACCAAGAGACAGAAGATGGGAATTAACCAATAATTTTGAGTATCTACAAAAAGATATTTATGAGATAGATTACACCATGTTTCAAAAACCTACCATCCTAACCGCAGTACATTCCTGTAGCAACCTCGCTGAGCAGACAATCAAAATATATAAAAAGTACCATCAAATTAGACATTTGATTCTGATGCCTTGTTGTTATGGAAAACTCAACAACCCTATTTTGAACTTTATTAAAAAAGAGGCTACTGGTGATCTTGCTTGGGTATTAAAGCTTGCTTTACAATGTGGTGAAAATGTCGGGATAACAAAAGACGATCATGTTTTAAGTCCAAAGAATTATATTATTGTTGCGAGTAAAAAATAATGACTGAACTCTGTACATATTGTAAAAAAAGACCCATCAATATTCAGAAATGGAAACTCTGTGATTCATGCTATGGTAAGCTGCGACGAAATGGAAAACTACAGAGTATGTCGAAATATAAGGTATACCACAAAGTAACATATCCCAAAATATCTAATGAGTGCATTAGTGATATGATTAAAGAAGGATTTACTACAGCACAAATAGGAAAAACTTGTAACATTTCAAGACAAGCAGTACATCAACGTGTGAACAAAGAAAAGTACAAAGTGTACACAACATACCACAATCATTATGAGATTATTTTTCTTCATAAAATTGGGTTCGCCCCAAAAGACATTGAAAAATTAGTAAATAAATCAATAGTTACAGTGTATAGGGTATTGAAACGGTATAGTATTAAAAAACCAATAAAAGCAACAACAAAACAAATAGCATGGAATATGTATGGTGAAGGAAAAACACCACAAGAAATAGCAACTAGTTTAGATATGAGTATAGGTACAATCTATAACTATCTTACAGAAAGTGGGCAATATAAACCAGCCCACACAAGAGATAAAAATAAACACACATTTGAAGTAAACTTTTTAAAAAGGCTTGGATTTACAACAAAAGAAGTACATAAATATATAAAGCTATCAGAATCACAAATTTTATTATTAACAACAGCAAAATTTAAAAAAACTAATAGTAAAAAATAAAGCTTGACTTTTCCAGAAATATCATATATACTAATAGCAATACCAACTAAAGGAGGACGTATGTCAAAAAAATATGAGAAAGCACTACTAGTTAGGTTTCCAAAAGAACTACACCAACAGATGAGAGAAGCTGTTGCTTATTTGGAAACAGATATGACTACCCTAATCAATAGACTAGTGGATAAAGAAGTTAAAAAGGTAATCAAAGAACGTAATCAAGAATTAGCAGAAAGAGAAACCTTCAAGTCACATGATTAGGAGAACAGTATGAGTACAGATAAGATAAATCCAATTTGTATGGAGATGGGAAAAATTAATTTCGCGGGCAATGTTAACGTAATTCATGATAATTGGTACCAACATGTTAAAACAGATTCAGGGAAAACAGACGCAGTTGCATTACTAATATTATCAGATATAGTTTACTGGTATACACCAACAGAGATCAGAAGTGAATCAACAGGCAAGACAATTGGGTATAGACAAAAATTCAAAGCAGACAAACTACAAAGATCATATAAAGATTTTGAAAACCAATTTGGATTCTCACATATACAAATCAAGAGAGCAACAGATAGACTCGTAGCTCAAAATCTTATAACAAAGGAATTTAGAACAGTTGAGTATGGTACATTACGAATGAATAATGTGCTATTTATGGAACCTGTATCAGCTACTATTGAATATATTACCAACAATATTGCACCTGACCCCTCTTTACTAAAAAGTAAACAGGTATCTACTGAAAAGTCAATAGGTGATAGTGAAAAAGTAAACATAAGTACAGAGACTACTCCAGAGATTACCCCAGAACAATCTAAAGATTGTTCTACTGCATCTGAAGAACGATGCAGAGAAAAAGATGGTAATTTTATCAATCAAGAGAATAACCTTGAATCACAACGAAGCTCAGCCAAACAAAAACCTATAAAAAAGAAATCCCTTGATTCCAACCAAAGCAATGCAGCAACTTTAAGAAATAATACACCACGCAAAACCAAAAAATTAGTTAAGCCAGATTATATGTGCCCAAAAACTATACAACCTTACATTGATGTTTGGTCCACAATTACAGGTAGGCGTTATCGTGGTAAAAATACAAATACCTATAAACAAGATTGCCAAGCTATCAAACGTATGGTCAGTGGAACATTTTTCAATCCAAAAGATACACCAACTGTTGATAAGAAATATGATGGTGAAAAACTTACATTAGATGAATGGCGTGAGACTTTGGAATCATTTAGCCTTATGCGGAACAATGCCGATTATTTCCCAAAGAATAAAAAGAATATTAAAACATTGACGATTAAATCTTTTCTGTATAATGCAATGTCTCCATGTACAATGAAAAGTTATTTTATCACCTGCATTGAGTCTGCACCGAAATTATTATCACCTCAACTAAAAGATTCAAACCCAGATTACACTGATTACGTAATCCAAGCATGTAAGAAAGTCTTTGATTGGGATCTTGGTAATGGTGATAGAGCAACAGCAATTAAATGTGCCAACAAATTATCTAAATTCTTTGTTGATAATAAGCATAGGATCAGTATGTATGATATTCATTACAAATTTACAAACCAACAGGTGGATGAGTTGCTTACAATGCTTGAAAAGAATGAATCTCCTGAATATCCGGCAAAACCAACGTATCTGTATGGAAGTTTGACTTACGATAAATTATTGCCGGAACACCTTGATAGGGTGGGATCATTGTTACAATAGCAATTATAAAGAAAGGAGGTAAAATAGTGTTCAATGTGTTAAGTTTATTTGATGGTATGAGTTGTGGTCAGATTGCACTAAACAGAGCTTGTATAAAGTATGATAATTACTTTGCATCTGAGGTGGATAAATATGCCATCAAAGTAACTCAGGCAAATTACCCAGATACTATTCAGTTGGGTGATGTGTGCAAAGTAAAAAGTTCTGATTTACCAAAGATTGATTTGTTGATGGGTGGCAGTCCATGCCAAGGATTTAGCTTTGCTGGGAAACAACTTAATTTTGAAGATCCACGTAGTGCATTGTTTTTTGAATTTGTTAGATTATTGAAAGAGTGTAAACTAGATTATTGAAAGAGTGTAAACCAAGGTATTTTTTGTTGGAAAATGTTAGAATGAAAACAAAGCACCTGAATATTATTTCAAGTTATTTGGATGTAAATCCCATCATGATAAATAGTGCTTTGGTATCTGCACAGAATAGAGTTCGTTATTATTGGACTAATATTCCTAATGTGGTGCAACCAAAAGATAATGACACCTATTTGGAAGATATATGGTCTGGTGGTAAGGAAATCACAGACATCTTTTTTACTATGAAAATAGGAACAATGTCATATTTAAAAAGTAGGGGAGCAGTTCAGGAATTATCACAAAAAAACAAATGTTTAACTGGGGGGGGTCAGAATATAGCAAATTCTGGAGCAACCAACATAAAGATTGCCAAAAGTTACTTTAAATTAACTCCAACAGAATGTGAGAGATTACAAACAGTTCCAGATAATTATACAGATCATGTTAGTAACTCACAACGGTATAAAATGCTTGGTAATGGGTGGACTGTTGATGTCATTGCTCATATTTTCAAGAGTTTGAAAACGAAGCCATCTCCAAAAGTAGATAAACCACAATGTCTTATTCCATGGAATGAGTTACAAACTGATATTACAATAGGCTGTGAGAGTTCACAGAATCAATCACAGTAGCTGTCTATGAAAAACGTATACCATTGGGTGTATTTACAATTACTGGCGATCTTGGTTGAGATTAGAGCTTTTGAGAAGGAGAGGAGGTTGTCATGAAAATAGTAAAAGGTAAAAATGTGAAAGCAATACCAACTGAAACTGATAAAATGAAGGAGTTGTTCGCAGAAAATGCAGAATATATGGTTGAATTCTTTGACAAAACAATAGAACAGTATAGAAATGGAGAGCTTCTTAATTTTGTGGTAATTACAGAAACAGATGGTGAAGATGTTGAAGAAGTTGGTCTGGAAATTTTTGCGTTGATGCATTCAACACCAACACATCTTCGTGGTCTTTTGGGTGATGCCATTGTAACTGTAAGACGCAGAGAATGGGGAGAGGAAGACGAGGATGATGAATAGATGGGAAACCAAAAATATAAACTTCTTCATAAAAAACTTGGGTTGTGTGTTGATTGTTCAGAGCCAGCCATTCCTTTTGAAACCAGATGTGCGAAACACAGTTGGAATTTAAAACAGCAACATAATAGATGGTATAAAAATAATAGCATAGAACAAAATAGAATAGGAAGAGAACAAAAACAACAGTATAAGATCGATAATCGGTGCGCATCTTGTTCAGCACCATTAGATCCAGATGCTGACGCAGGTTATATAACGTGTGTTAATTGTAGGTTAAATAGTTAATTATAATATGGGGTGTACAGTATGAAATTATTAAAATGTGATTTACCAGTAAGTCATAATATTTTTTTATTTGGTGATTTACACATAGGAACAGTTTTGTGTCATAGAGATGGAATACAACAATTAATTGAAATGATGCAAAGTTCATACCATTCTTGCACAAATAACTATGGTGTTTGTGTAGGAGATATGATTGAAGCTATCATGGTTGATGACAAAAGGTATGATATTGAAACTACGGCTGAGCCTTTCCCTTTACAACAAGTCAAAGACGCAGTAAAAACTTTATCGCCTATTGCAAGTAAGTTACTTTGTATATTAAAAGGGAATCACGAACAAAAACTCTGGAAATTTGGAGATTTAGCAAAGGAAATTGCTGATCAGTTAAATGTTCCATATGGTACATGGACTGCGAAATTAACTATTAATAATAGAGAGAAGAAGAATAGTAAATATTTATATAAAATATTTGCTACTCATGGGAGAAAATCAATCACTTCAACTGCTGATGATCCAAAACGAAGATTGGTTAACCAAAGGTTGATTTTGAAAAGGCACCTTAAATTTAAAGCAGCTGACTGTGTTGTTCAAGTTAAAGGACATACCCATAAGTTAATTGTGTGTGCTCCAGAGGAAGAACTTTACCTTATTGATGATGGTAAAAAGGTGAAACAAAAATATATTTCATCCAGCCAAAATGCTCCATATATTCACCCTGATCATCGCTATTATATCAATTCAGGTAGCTTTTATAAATTATATGGAAAAGATGGAATTAGCTCCTATGCAGAGATTGCAGAATATGATCCACTTGAACTAGGATTTTGTATTTTAATGGTAAGAGATGGTAAAATTCAAGGTGTGGAGAGAATAGTACTGTAAAAAAACTATAAATCTTTTGACAAGGAGATCGAAAAATGAAATCTTTAATTATTCTCACCCTGAGCACGTTATTGGCGTTGGGAGCTGTGAATGCATATGGTCTTAGTAAAAACGAAATCAAGATTGCTGCAAGACAGGCAAGCGTCCAACCTAGCTTCTTTATTCCTGTTATTAAGGTGTATTTTGCAACAACACTTGAAGAAGAAGAAAAAGAACAAACTATCGAAGAAGTAAAAAAGGAGATGGCTGAATTGATGGAGAAGCGTATCAAAGATGCTATTGAAAAAGCTACTGAAGATGCTAATGAGCCACGCTACCTAACCACCTTGACAGATATTGAAAAATATGGAGTGCTTGGTAAAAGCCGTCAAGAGATCGCCCTCGGCACGATTGCACCAGAATATGCAAAATTCCCAGAGAAGGTCTTGGTTGTTTCTAAGATCGACAAAAAGAATATCAGTGCCTATGGGGAAGAATTTGAAAAAGATGTCCTTGCAATATCCGAAACTACTGGCGTTTCTGCGAGTAAAGCGAAAAATATGTTGAAGAAGTTGGCCACCGAGGGGTATCAGGTCACGAAAGATACAGTGAAACCTGAAACAGAGGTTGTCTTATTGCATTTCAATGGATGGGATGACTCTTACCCATCAACCCTTAAATGGGAGGTTCGGGTCAATGGCGGAAATAATCTGATTAGGGGTTATGACCCAAGGGGTATATTGATTATCCAAACCTTGCCCGAAGACCAAGACGGTGAAATCCAAAGGGTTTATGTTAAGGCTGGATACTTCGACCTTAAAGAGAAATTCAAGTTTGTACCCCATGCAGAAACAACTCTTATTGAGGAAAAGGAAGCCCTTGAAGAGGAGATAAAAGAACTCGAAAAGAAACTTGAAAAACCAGAGGTGATTGAAAAACGAGATATCACAAAGGCTACCATGTATGATGTGATGGTAGGATTTGTAAAATTAGACACCTTTTTTGTGCGGTCTGCGGCGTCCGGTGTTTACCTTGGAAGCATGAAGGTCAGTAAAGAGATGACAGGTTTTTCCTATGCTAATTTTCATACAATGTCAAGTGAATATAAGGGTGTAGTGCTAACAAATAGTCATGTTGGGGCTATGCTTTACCAAAGTTATATTTACGTTTCAAGTGATAAAGAAGTTATGTTTCTTGTCTTACCGGCATACGGTTTCATTCGATACACACAGGATAGTGATTCGATTGGTTCGCCTGTCGATATTTTAGCTATTGATGGCGCTCTCGTTGATAGCTATGACAATGATGCAATAATTTTAGTGACCTCTTCAATTAAAAGCCTTGAGAAATATGCTGCAAAGTTGGGGGATTCAGACAAAGTAGAAGAAGGTTTGGAAGTATGTTCAGTCGGTAGCCCCATGATGGTACAGAAACAACTCACCGTTGGGGTTGTGTCAAATACTAATTATAGTGTCCTGAAATCTCCTATTGCTGATGGTTGGTTAGCAGGTGGGATGTCCCGTAGAGATTTCGAATGGGTCATGGCGAGTACTATGTGGATTGACACAACCCAGGGAATTGGTGGGGTTTCCGGCAGTCCGGTCTATGCACTCGAAGGATCTCAGGCGGGAAAGGTAATAGGATTACGAAATATGGGTATGATGTCAAAACACGTTATAGCCGCACCGATTACCATGCAAAAGCCTGACCCCACATATTTGTTTGACAACATTGAATCTGGCCCATTACGAATAGTATTACTCAAGAATTGGAAAGTGGTTTTCTCTGGTTTTGACTATAAAAATGCAATCTATAACATAGCAATAAAAGAGTTCACAGGAGAAGATGAAACCGTAGAAAGTATATTACAGACTGGTAGCAGGCACTCGATTAGTGGGATGAACGGTGCTATCCCGATCAACTCTATTGTTGAATACCTTATGGAACGGGGGTTGCCTGTGGAGAAATTTGGCGCACGAAGTCCTTCCAGTAAATATTGGACAAGGTAGTAAACTAATAAGTGGGGATAGGGTCATTCCCGAACACTGGCAAACCTTGCCAGTTTCCCCATTAAACAAAAGGTAATATCGAAAGGTGGATATTATGAAGGAGATAAATCTAACACAAGGCCAAGTGGCACTCGTAGATGATGAAGAGTATGAAGAACTTAATAAATACAAGTGGTTTGCACATGACAATTACGGATGGACATTTTATGCAAGGTGAACGGGTAGAAAAGCTGATGGTAAAAGATATCTCATTCAAATGCACAGGGTTATTCTCAATGCCCCAAAAGATATGTTCGTAGATCATATTGACAGCAATGGATTAAATAATCAAAGGTCAAATTTAAGGCTTTGTACTAACCAACAGAATAACAGACATGCCCGCCCATATTCAAATGGTAGCTCTAAATTTAAGGGAGTTTGTTG
>Ga0222658_1000975_pt1 | contig 13551 bp, 14 predicted proteins | sample AntAcemetagen476_FD_179830 | JGI IMG/M metagenome (GOLD analysis project Ga0222658, IMG submission 179830) | Saline water microbial communities from Ace Lake, Antarctica - #476 | ecosystem: Environmental > Aquatic > Non-marine Saline and Alkaline > Saline | place: Antarctica: Ace Lake... | reverse complement strand
AAAAATAAGGATGATTTGATTGAGAAAGATCCATTCGAAACAGACTATATTACAGGGACTGCTTTACTGATAAGCAAGGCAGTGCTTGATGAGGTGGGGCTTATGGAAGAAAAATACTTTCTCTACTATGAGGATTCTGATTGGTCACTTAGCGTGTCAAAGAAAGGATACATTCATCTGATAGTGCCTGAAGCGGTTTTGTATCACAAGGGCTATCACTCCACTGAGTATTTATCTTTTGACTATATTTATTATTTAACAAGAAATGGCTATTACTTGGCCTGGTGGAATGGCGGATTTTTTAAGAAAGTTTTTGTTTCTTGTTTGTCTTTTTATAAACTTGTGAAGCAACCATTGAAACTATTTATTCCTTCGAAAAGAAAATGGATAAAACCAATCATTAAAGCAACAGCAGATTTTTGGAAAGGAAAATCTGGTAAAATACAATTATGACCATAGGTGTTGACTGTCATCACATAAAAGATCAAAAAGGAATAGAGAGCTATGTTCTTGGACTTTTAGGGTGTTTTAAAAAGGAGGAATCTGTTGACTTTATTTTGTACTTTCAAAAGGGAGACGAGAAGACAGAAAGCATCCCGGCATCAAAAAATATTATAACTACAGAGATAAAGCCGCTCATTAAAAGAAGTACGGCCGTCTTTCAACACTTCTTGCTGCCCAGGCAAGCAAAGAGAGATAAGGTTGATGCTCTATTTTCTCCTTCCTATCTTTTGCCACTTTTTTATAAAGGAAAGACGGCGCTAACTATTCATGACATTATTTATGAGGTTCATCCAGAATGGTTTAGCAAAAAAGGGCTAAAGAATAGAATACTGACTAGGTGGGTGGGCAAGAAAAGTGCTAAAAAAGCTGATATAATTTTTACGCCTTCTGAATTTACAAAAAAAGAGATTGTAAAATATTATAAAATTACCCCTTCAAAGATTAAAGTTACCTCGGCTGCAACAGAAATAAAAAAAATAAGCAATAACAAAAAAGTTAAAGAAAAGTTTGGAATAAAAGATCGGTTTTTCTTTTTTGGCGCTGCTCTTTTTCCAAGAAGATGTGTTATGGAAATGCTGATTGCGTTTAAAAGAATCGCTAGGGAATATAAAGATCTTCAGTTGCTTATTGTTGGGAAAAATTTTAGCGGGGGGAATATTATAAAAATTATAGAAGAAACAAACAGAGAGCTAAAAAGAAAGGCGATTGTTTATATTTCAGACTTTATTGGCAGAGAAGAAGTGTTAGCGCTTTTTGAGTCTGCCCATGCAACCATTTACCTTTCTCTTTATGAGGGATTTGGTTTGCCGGTACTTGAGTCAATGGCATGTGGTACGCCAGTTATTACTGGCAATGCCGGTTCTCTGACGGAGATAACAAGGGGAAAGTGTTTTTGGGTAGAGGATCCAAAAAATATTGATGAAATTTATGAAAAAATGACGCTTTCGATAGATAACAAGGAATTATATGAAAAATATACTAATGAGGGGACGAAAAGAGCTAAGGAATTTTCTTGGCAAAAATGCGCTAACCAGACCATAGAATCAATTAGGAAAACCATCAATGCTTAAAAAGATGAAGAATATCCTAAATAGTCCAATTAAAGCAAAGCCTGTATTTTTGCTATATATTTTCAATTTTATAGTTATCCTAGGGATCGTTTTAGGGACGCTCCCAAGAGAAATGATCTTGGGATCTGCGTTTTTAATATTTTTCTACTTGTTTTTGATGAAATTAGACGACTGCATCCTATTTTTCTTGGCCACTATACCGCTTTTTGTTGCAATCCCAGTCTCGAGAGGATTTGATTCGCTCAATATTTGGCGAATAGCGATCCTAATCATTTTTATTAGATATCTTTTTGAGGCGCTTCCAGTTGGCAATTGGCTTTCTCTGGGTTGGCTAAAGGAATTACCAAAAAATATATTTTCGCGTTTGCGCGAAAACAAACTTGAACTTTGGACTTTTGTATATTTCTTGGTTGGCGCTCTATCGGTTTTCGTAGCGCACGACAAATCAGCATCAATTAAAAGATTAATCTATCTTTCTCAGATGGTTCTTGTCTATCCGCTAGTCTTATATGTTTTAAAAGACAAAAAGCTTCTTAAAAAGGCAATTAAGTATCTTTTGTTTTCCGGGATATTTGTAGCGCTCGTGGCAGTTACTCAATTAATATTTAGTTATTTCACAAACCTTGAAATTTTTTGGAAATTTTGGGCATGGCAAGTAGAAAAAACTTTTTATGGTTATAGCCTAGCTGAAGTGGTTTCAAGATCAAATACTTGGTTTTCTTATTATCCTGGCAGGCCACCAACCCTTAGAATTTTTTCAACCTTCACTGACTCTCATTCTTTTGCTCTTTATTCAGTGCTTTCGAGTCCTCTTATTTTATGGTTTTTGGCAAAAGAATATTTAAAGAAAAAGAGGGTTAATAAAAAAATAATCTATCTTGGACTTGGCTTTCTGTTAGTGCAATTTCTTATTGCCCTGTCTGGGACGAGAGGAATTTGGCTTAGTGCGGGAGCGCCTCTTTTGCTTGGTATGTATTTTCTTGCAAGGAAAAGACGACCCAGTCTGACGCGATACGTGACGTCAGGAATATTGTCCTTTATTGTGCTACTTCTTTTGTCTTCTCTTTTCTTGGCTATTCCTCAGTTCAATCTTGGTTCTGACAAGATTGACCAAACACTAACTTTAAAAAGACTCAAGAGCATTATTGACATAGGGGAAACGTCAAATAAAGGGAGAATATATATATGGAAAAGAAGCATTGAATCTATGACAGAAAAACCTATTCTCGGAGTGGGCATTGGTAATTTTCCGGTTGTTTTGGGAGAAGACGTTGTTCTCCAAAAAGCTGGATCAACGGCTCATAACGTCTATTTAAATTCTGGGGTTGAGATGGGTTTTTTTGGGCTTTTCGCGATCGTTATGATCTTCGTGGAAATATTAAGGCGGTGTTACCTTTTCTTCAAGGAAAAAAGCAAAAATATAAACTATCTTTTACCAGCGATTCTGGGATTTTATTTTGTTTGGGTCTTTGCTTATAGTCTTTTTGATGTGGCTATCTTTGACGCGAGAGTAATGATGTTATTTGTTGCGGAAGTGGCGATTATTACGCACTTAGTTCAACAAAAAAAAGCAACAAAATTATGAAAACTGCATCAAAAGTAAATATCAACATTCTTACCTTCAATGGCGAGAAATACCTAAAGCTTTGTTTAGATTCAGCGCTTAGTCAAGATTATTCTAATTTTAATATTTTAATTATTGACAATGCTTCAACAGATAAGACAGTTCAAATAATTAAAGATTATTTAGATAAGTATTCAGAAAAAATATTATTTATTCAGAATAAGAAGAACATAGGCTTTGCCTCGGGGCACAATCAAGGAATTCATCTGGACGATGGAAAATACGTAATGCTCTTAAATCAAGACGCAGTTTTAACGCCAAGCTTTTTAAGTGATGCTATTAAAATTCTAGAAAAAGACGAGAAGATTGCTGCGCTTCAACCCAAGGTACTAAAGTATGATTTTAAAAAAAAGAAAGAAAAAAATATTTTTGATACGACGGGATTGGTAATTTTAAAAAACAGGAGAATTATAAATCGGGGACAGGGACAGAAAGACGATGGGCAGTTTCATAAACAGGAAGAGGTTTTCGGTGTCGATGGAGCCGTGCCAGTTTATCGTCGCGATGCTCTTAATGATGTGAAGTTACCAACTTTTATTCAGAAGCCAGAAGCTGAAAGCCAGCAGCTGAAAGATGAATTCTTTGATTCATCTTTTTTTGCTTACAAAGAGGACGTTGATTTGGCGTGGCGCTTGAGGCTTTATGGTTGGAAGGCCATCTATGCTCCTAAAGTTTTGGCTTATCACGAGAGAGGTGCAGGAGAGAGCGCGTCGAAAAAAGCGAGCGAGATTATAAAAGAACGAAATAATATTTCGCTTTTTGCAAAAACAATTTCTTTTAAGAACCAAAGATTGATGCAAATAAAGAATGAAACAACAGGGTTGTACTTAAAACATTTACCACAAATATTCTGGAAAGATATCCGGGCTTGGGCTTATATTATTTTAATAGAACCTAAGATATTAAAAATTATTCCCAAAATGATTGCACAGATTCCCAAAGCCATGAAACAAAGAAAGATTGTTCAAAAGGATAAAAAAATTAAAGAAAAAGAGCTAAAAAGGTGGTTTTCTTAACGAAATATGCTAAAATTGATAAACTAAGAGCTATTTATCCACAAGAATGTCCTAAAATAGGACTTTACTTTTATGGTTAAGCCCTTAGAATAAACATATACATAAAATTTGGTCGACTATCATACTTTATATTAATATATGAAGGGAAAAGAAAATGGACTTAAAAAATAAAAATCTTTGGATCTGGATCGTAATTGCTATTATCATTGTTGTTTTAGTCGTTTTGGTAGTTACCCAGAAGAAAGAAACTCCACTTGTTGAGGGAGAAGCCACTGAGGAAGAAGAAATGCTAGAGGAAGAGGAAGTTCTTCCAGAAGGCGATGAAGAAGAAGCTTTAGAAGGTGAGGAAGAGGAAGTTCTTCCAGAAGGCGATGAAGAAGAAGCTTTAGAAGGTGAGGAAGAGGAAGTTCTTCCAGAGGAAGAGGAAGTCGTAGAGTAAGGACCTGGCTCCGCCAGAACCCTGCCTACCGGCAGGCAGGCTTGGGTTCGAGCATCGATAAGCAATGCTCTCTCATTTAAGAATTCTGAAAGAAGCCTAATTCAATCTTTACAAAAAACAAACATAACAATACCGCCTTGGGGGAGGCGGTATTGTTGTTTGCGATTGACTTTTAGGAAAATAAATGATAAAATTCAAGCAGCTTAATATATCAAGGAGATTAAGGAGAAAAAATGACACAGGCACAAAAAGCAATATTAGCCGCACAGTATGTTGTTTTAGATGCTGATGGCACACTTTTTGATGTTATGGATGGGTATGCTGAGTATTTTGGAGGCCTTTTAGAAGCAAAATATGATTGCAACAAAGAAATGGCTATTGCGCTATATCTTTCGACTGCCGGGACAACTGTTGATAAGCAATTTGAAGCGGCCCTCAATGAACAGGTCGTACAATTTGAGCCGAGCGACATTGACCAATTAGTAGAAGAAATCTTTGAGCTTATAAGGACGCAGACAGAAGCTAATCCATTTGACGATGTTTCATTGTTTTTCAAATGGCTAGAAGCAAATAACAAAATTCTTTTTTTAACCAGCGGATCTCCGACAGATGCCCTTGTAAGCAGGCTAAAGAAACTCGGTCTTTTTGATCGCTTTGTTTCGGTTATGGGGTCTGACATAGTCCTAAAATCTGAAGAGCATATAAAAATGTTTGCTAAGCAAATAGATGTTTCTTATCAGGATTTTGCAAATAATGCTTGCATGATTGGTGATGGTCCCCATGACATGGAAATTGCTAGAGAAAGCGGAATTCCAGCTATCGGACTAGTAAGAAAGCAAGAGGACGCTACCTCCCAGGCTGAGAAGATGGTGGGTGCGGGAGCGAATCATATCATTCAATCACTCGAAGAGTTAATGAGCACTTAAAAGCTTGAGCGATCGTACGATCGCTCTTTTATTTTATTGCAGTTTGTGCTAACGTTATTAGCGTAAATATATGAAAAAGTCAGAGCTGTCAATCATTATCACTCATTACAATACTCCTCACCTTCTTTTGGGGTGCTTGGATTCAATTGCAAAAAAAATAACAAAAACTTCTTATGAGGTTTTTGTTGCAGACTCAGAAGCAAGCACGGGAACGGCTTTTTTAATAAAATATCATCATCCAAAAGTAAAACATCTAGCATTTCACAAGAATGCTGGCTACGCAAAACTCGTCAACGAAGGCTTAAAAAATGTCAAAGGCAAATACATTTTAATTTTAAATGCCGACACAGTTATTGAAAATGAACAGTCGATAGTTAAAATGATGAGGTGCTTAGAAAAAGATAAAGAGGTTGGTATTGTGGGCCCAAAGCTTTTAAATATTGATGATTCAGTTCAAAAATCATATTTCAAAGAATATACTTTGGGGTCAGTTTTAGCGAGGAGAACCGTATGGAAGAAGACTCCTTGGGGGAAGAGGTCTCTCGAAGAATTTGAAAACAAAGAAATTTCACAAAAGAAACCATCGTCAGTTGACTGGCTTATGGGCTCAGCGCTAATGACAACGAAGAGCTTGGTTGATAAAATTGGGCCAATGGATGATCGGTATTTTATGTATTTTGAAGACGTGGATTGGTGCAGGAGATTTAGAGAAGAAGGCTATAAGGTTATTTATTTCCCTGAAGCAGTTCTTAGGCATTTTCATCTCAAAGAGTCAGATTCTAAAAAAGGAGTGTTCGATATTTTTACCAATCAACTTACAAGGATTCATGTAATGAGTTATTTGAAATATTTAGTAAAATGGAAAAGAAAAACTTACAGAAACAACTAGGATTAAAAAACGCTCCGGAAGCCTATCTAAAAAAACTTTCTAAGTTTTTTGATTTATATAAAAAAGGAAAAGTTAGTCTTGACGAGCTTAGTGTTATAACAGAGCTTGGCAAAGATAAGCTTTTGGACTATTTTCACAAAACAGCCGGTGAAGAAGCAGTTATTTTGGTTTGTGGCGGTGCAGGATTCATTGGAAGCAATTTTGTGCGCTATATGCTACAAAAGCACCCCAAATACAGAATTATTAATTATGATAAACTCACCTACGCAGGCAACTTAGATAGCTTGAAAGATTTGGCAAAAAACCCACACTATAAATTTATTAAAGGAGACATATCAAGCGAAAAACAAGTTGAAAGTGTCTTTTTAAAAAACAAAATTGACTATGTTGTTAATTTCGCGGCTGAGACGCATGTGGACAGGAGCATTCATGGTGGTGCTAGAGAATTTTTAATGACCAATGTTCTTGGAGTGCACACTCTTCTTGAGGCGGTTAAAAAACATGGTATTAAGCGAATGATTCAGATTTCCACAGATGAAACTTTTGGATCTATTGACCTAAAAGAAGATAGGCACTTTAAAGAAGATAGTCCGTTTGCTCCCAATGTGCCTTATGCGGCCGCAAAAGCTGGAGGAGACCTAATGTGTCGCGCTTATTTCAAGACCCATAAAGTGCCGGTTATGGTGACGCATTGCTCAAATAATTATGGTTCTTACCAGTTTCCTGAGAAGATGATTCCATTTTTTCTATACAAGGCAATGGCGGGAGATAAGTTGCCCCTTTACGGTGACGGTAAAAATGTAAGAGATTGGATACATGTTGATGATCATTGTGTTGCGATTGACAAAATTTTACACAAAGGAAAACCAGGCGAGGTTTACAATATCGGAGCTGACCAAGAAAGAAATAATATAGAGGTAGCCAGGGCTATCCTTAAGATCTTGGGTAAGAAAGATAATTTAATTACTTTTGTTGACGACAGGCCAGGACACGACAGAAGGTATTCGATCGATACGACAAAAATACATGGAGAGCTGAAGTGGAAATCAACTAAAGTTTTTGAAAATACCCTTCCTGACGTTATTGATTGGTATCTAAACAACCAATGGTGGATTGATAGCGTTAGGAACAAAGAAAAAGGATTCAACTTACACTTTAAAAAGTCATGAGCGAAGTAATCAAAACACCAATAGAAGGATTAAAGATAGGCCTTAATAAAACGATTGGTGACGTGCGAGGTTATTTGTGTGAAGTAGCACCTGGTGGAACAGAGAATGAATTTGTTGGCGGAAAAATTGGCAACGTTTATTGTGCGACCGCAACCCAAAAAGGTATTGCTAGGGGTGGCCACTACCATAATAGTTTAATCGAAAACTTCTATACTCTTACCGGATCAGCTTTATGGCTTTTCAAAGATTTCCGTGAAAGTTCTAAGACTTTTGGCGAAACTTACGTAGCTATTTTTGGAGATGAAAAGGTGGAAGGAATTGAAGCCGATCAGTATGTCTTGCCAGAAAGCATGGCGCAATTACTTGTGCCGGAAGGAGTCTATCACGTTTTTTACCCGTTAACTGACAAGAAGGTGATCGTCATGGCGTTGACTAACTTGCCACACGATAATGATGACTATGTTAGGCTAGCCGTTGAAGAAGATGATGATTTAAAGAAGCTCAAAGAAAAGCTACTTAAATAATATATTTTTAGAATATGTGCCAAAAGGCACTTTTTTGATGGAAAGAAGCAAGCTTGACGGAAGAATACATCAAAATACTTGCATTCCAAACATTTATGTGGTATAATGGTAATGAGAGGAAGTTGTTTACAATTTCCGAACCCAAGGTTCCTAAGCCTTTCAATGTATTCAAGATAAACTTCGCGAAGGGTCCTTATAATGGTAGTAGAGAGGAATGTTGGTAAGATTATTCAATAATACAGAAAATGGGAGGTAGTGATGGGCCAGCTTGATAAGAATGTGTCAATTCAGCTTGGCGAGGATGTGCCGTTGATCAACCTGCAATTCAGCTTCTCGAACTGGAAAGCTGTTCCCAAATGGATCAGCAACCGAAGCCAGGAGACGTTGGAGCAGCGCTCTGAAAGAAAGGTCCGGTCTACCGGCGAAAGGATCATTGAGCCGACGCATCATTGTTCTTTGATCGGCTTTGTTGGAGATCTTGCTGATGAGGGATACGTTCTGGTCGATGCGTTCTGCCAGAAAAGACCCAACGTCAACAAGTCGGGTGACTACTGGATGGTTCGCTTTGTTTTTATGAGGAGTGAGCTTGTTACAGAAAGTAGCTTCGAGCGAATGCGTGATCCGGCAATGGCCGATCTGAGAGCAATGTGCCTAGACGCAATGTGGAGAATGCGGATATTTGCCAACCCGTTCTATTGGGATGGCGATGAAGTTGCTGGCAAACAGGCTCTCAGCATTAATCTTGAAGGACGTGAGCCACTTCGCACTACAGAGGGTCCGCTGATCATGGTGTGGTCGAGGAGTAGAGATGGTCGCAACCTAAAGGAAGAGCTGAGGGAGTTGGGGGTGGGAAAGTTCCCGCTCAGGCCTAGCTACAAGCTATGCGCAGAGAATGGGCTCGTTTCACTTGTTGAGGCATAGGCCTGGCAATTGGAGCGAGTGGAGGAGAGAGCAATCTCTTCTCCTTTTTTTTATGTTTGGCTGGTTGCTTTTGAAGTAAAAAGTTATTAAAATGTATGAGTATTTGTATTTTAAAGACATAAGAACCTCCGAAACGTCGGAGAACCTTGATTCGTAAATAACTCATATAAGAACCTCCGAAACGTCGGAGAACCTTGATTCGTAAATAACTCATATAAGAACCTCCGAAACGTCGGAGAACCTTGATTCGTAAATAACTCATATGAAAAAGGTGATTGTTTATTCAACTCCAACTTGCCCCTATTGCGTTGTTGCTAAGGAATTTTTGAAAGACAACAATATTGAATTTGAGGCTAAAGATGTCGCTGTCGATGAAGCGGCAAGAAAAGAAATGCTTGAAAAAACTGGCCAAATGGGCGTTCCAGTTGTTGATATTGATGGAGAAATTATTATTGGCTTCAATGAGGGCAGAATCCGTGAATTATTGGATATAAAGTAGTATGCACGATCTAGTCATTATAGGATCATCGGCTGCTGGTCTTTCAGCTGGGATATATGCTGCTCGGGCCGGCCTTGATTTTGTAATAATAGAAAAAGATAAGGGTGGAAACACCGCCAATGCAGGCTTGGTCGAGAACTATCTAGGCACTATTTCAAAATCAGGCCTTGAGCTCTATCAAGACTTCGAAGCTCACGCAAAGCAATATAATCCCAAAATAGTTTCTGGTGAAGTAAAGCGACTTTCTAAAGAGAGAGAAGTTTTTATTGTAGAAACTGATAAAGAAAAGCATGAAAGCAAGACTGTCATCGTAGCAAGTGGCGCCAACCATCGAAAGCTTGGCATTGAGGGTGAAAAAGAATTTGAGAACAAAGGAATTAGCTATTGTGAAACTTGTGATGGACCCATCTTTAAAAATAAGGTAGTTTCAGTTATTGGCGGAGGCAACTCTGCTATTAAAGCAGCTTTTTCACTTTCAAAGATTGCTAGCAAAGTTTACATTATAAATATAGAAGACAAGTTTAGCGCCGAGAAAATTTATTTAGACAAGATAGAAAAGCTTTCTAATATTGAATTAATCTACAAAGCAAAGACAGAGAAGTTTGAAGGCGAGAACTTTCTAAATAAACTTACCTACGAAGATTTAAATAGCGGAGAGAGAAGAAGCCTAGATGTTGATGGGGCGTTCATTTACGTAGGGCTTGTTCCAAATACTATTTTTATAGATAATGATTTGGAGATTATAAATGAGAACAAGGAAATTATTGTGGATAAATTCGGAAAAACAAAAATAGAAGGTTTATTTGCGGCCGGAGATGTAACAGATTTGCCCTATAGACAAATCTCAATTGCTTCGGGTGCAGGAGCTATGGCTGCCCTAGTTGCGCTTGAATACATCAGAAAGAACTAATTATGGAAGGATTCTTAGATAATACAAAAAGATTTATTAATGATGCGGCTGAGTCTTTGAGACTTGAAAAGGATTTGCTTAATCAATTGCAGATTCCAAACAGGATACTGCATTTTTCTATACCCTTAAAACGTGACAACGGGAAAGTCGAAACTTACCCAGCCTTTAGAGTTCAGCATTCAAACGCTTTAGGTCCATACAAGGGAGGTATCCGATTTTCTCCTGATGCAACCCTTGAAGAAGTAAAGGCCTTAGCCTCAATTATGACGTGGAAAACATCTTTGGTCGGTCTCCCCTTCGGAGGGGCTAAGGGCGGTATCCGAATTGATCCCTATAAATTATCTCGCAAAGAGCTAGAAGATTTGTCGCGTGGATATGTTAGGGCAATTTATAATTTTATTGGACCTGATACAGACATTCCTGCGCCAGACATGAATGTTAATCCACAGATTATTAGTTGGATGGTTGATGAATATTCTAAACTCGATGGGAAGTTTGTGCCCGCCTCGTTTACGGGTAAGCCAGTAAATATAGCTGGCTCAAAGGGTAGGGAGGTGGCAACTGCGTACGGTGGAGCCGTTATTTTACGCAAAGTTATTGAAGATTATTTTCCTAAAATGTTGAATAAGTCGCCGAAGGTAGCGATTCAGGGGTTTGGGAATGTAGGTGCGAATTTGGCACGTATTCTAAAAAGAGCAGGCTTTACTATAGTTGGTCTTTCTGACGCTAAGGGAGCGATTCAGTCTGTTGGCAAGAATGATAAGCTTGACCCGGATGCAATTAACCAGTGCATTAAAGAGAACAGTATGATCGCTAATTGTTATTGTACTGGCTCGGTCTGTAATCACGCTACGGGACTTCAATTAATATCAAACGCAGAGCTTTTAGAGAAAGAGGTAGATATTTTAGTGCCAGCTGCTATTGAGGGACAAATCAATGAAAGAAATGCAGATCGAATCAAGGCAAAGATCATTTTAGAGATGGCCAATGGACCAGTAACGGCTGAGGCTGATAAAATTCTTGAAGAAAGAGGCATTCTAGTGATTCCGGACGTATTGGCAAATGCTGGTGGGGTTGCGGTGAGTTACTTGGAATGGTTCCAAAATCTTGAAGGATCCTATTGGCCCGAGGCAGAGGTTTTAATGAGAGCAGAAAAGCTCTTGCTTGAGGCATATGAAAAAATAAAAAATATTTCTGACGAAAGAAAGGTAAGCCTAAGAAAAGCTTCTTATATAAAAGCAATTGAAAGAATTGCCAGAGAGATGAATCTAAAAAAAGCCCGTTCGGGAACATCGAGATGAACTGAAGAAAGGGTGCGGTGAGCAAAAAGCATGCACAACCAATTGAAATTTTTTAAATAAATGATAAGATAGAATTTCAGAAAAAAAATGACATCACTTTCACAAAAATCAAAAATTAGATTAGCAGTTATCGGTGTCTTTGTTATTGCTTTTCTAGCAGCCAACCTAAACTGGATTTCAGTTTGGAATGGTTTTGCTGGCAGCTTAAACGAAAACATTCCAAGCGGTATTTTCGGTAGAGAATTTCGTCAATTTGAGGAAGTGCCTCACAAGTTGGGATTAGATCTACAAGGAGGAACTCATTTAGTTTACGAAGCTGACATGAGTGAGATTGAATATATCGATCAAGACGAGGCCCTAAAGGGCGTCCGTGATGTTATTGAGCGTAGAGTCAATCTTTTTGGCGTGGCTGAGCCATTGGTTCAAACAGAGGTTGGCGCCGGTCATCATCGACTTATTGTAGAGTTAGCAGGCATCACTGATGTTGCTCAAGCTGTTGCTATGATTGGAGAAACGCCTTATCTAGAATTTAAAGAAGAAAAAACTCAAGAAGAACAAGAGATTGTATTAAATGAATTTTCCGAGACTCAAATCCTTATAGAAGATCCATACTTTAAATCAACTGGACTTGATGGACGCATGCTAAAAGATGCAGCTGTAAACTTTAATCAAACGACAGGCCAACCTGAAATTATTTTTGAGCTTAATAACGAAGGCAAACAACTTTTCGCCGAAATAACTAAAAGGAGCGTCGGCAAGAAGATTGCTATCTATATGGACGGTATTCCTATCAGTGCGCCGGTTGTTAACGAGGAGATTCCTAATGGGGAAGCCAGAATTACTGGAGATTTTTCAATTGGCGAAGCACAAGAACTTGTAAGGAGTTTGAATGCTGGCGCGCTTCCAGTTCCAATTGCGCTCATCAGTCAACAGACTGTTGGAGCAACACTTGGACGAATTTCTTTAGAAAAGAGCTTAAGGGCAGGTATTCTGGGGCTTATTCTAGTAATTATATTTATGATAGCTTATTATCGCCTACCAGGAGTTTTGGCTTCAATTTCTCTCATAGTCTATGGTGTACTGCTTTTAGCTGCCTTTAAGATTTTATCAGTTACTCTTACTTTGGCGGGTATTGCCGGATTTATCCTAACAATAGGCATGGCAGTTGATGCAAATGTTTTAATATTTGAAAGAATGAAAGAAGAGCTGAAAGATAAGAAGTCACTCAAGCGCTCAATTGAGGATGGTTTTAAGAGGGCGTGGAGTTCGATTAGAGACGGAAACATCTCAACATTGATTACGGCTGTAATTCTTTACGGTGTTGGCGTTAGCTTTGTTAAGGGTTTTGCTTTGACCTTGACTATCGGTGTGCTCATTTCTATCTTTACGGCGGTCGTGTTTACAAGACAGATGCTCTTATTGCTAGCAGGCACTAGGCTTAAGAAGGTTGACTGGTTATGGCTTAAGAAAAAAAATGATTAAAAAAAGAAAAATATTTTTCATATTTTCTGGCATTTTACTCCTTATTAGCATTCTCAGCATTTCATTTTGGGGTCTTAATTCTGGGATAGATTTTACTGGTGGCAGCCTTTTGGAGGTTGGCTTTGATCGAGGCAGGCCAGCTATGGAAGAAGTTGAAACTGCTTTGGCAGAGCTATCCTTAGATAGCCTGATAGTGCAGCCCTCAGGAAAGAATGACTATATTATAAGATTTCAAAATATTGATGAAGAGACCCATCAAAGCGTTATTGCTGAGCTT
>Ga0222658_1000972_pt1 | contig 13580 bp, 23 predicted proteins | sample AntAcemetagen476_FD_179830 | JGI IMG/M metagenome (GOLD analysis project Ga0222658, IMG submission 179830) | Saline water microbial communities from Ace Lake, Antarctica - #476 | ecosystem: Environmental > Aquatic > Non-marine Saline and Alkaline > Saline | place: Antarctica: Ace Lake... | reverse complement strand
TTGATGATTATATAAATGATTATGTTGAACATTTAAGTGGTTTTAAAAAACCAATAAATGAAGATGAAAAAAGATGAAGTAGATAAAATCTATAATGAACTTCGTGAAGTATATACTGATGATGAAATTGCTGATGCATTTATATTTCCTGGTGATATGACTGAAGAAGATGTAAAAGAATTAAAAAAATCAATCAATAAACACAGAAGAAAATTAACTGATGAAGAAAGAGAAAGTATTGTAAACTTTTCGAAAACTGACATATGTAGAATACGATAATAAAATTTGAAATTTAAAAAAAATTAATTATATTTGATTTATGATTTATATTCCAGTTAAAATAAAAGAATACATTAAAGATAAAGACGATAATAAATTTATAATTTGTGATGCTATTGTAAACACAAGAGCCTTAACCGAATTTAGAAATATTAAAAAAGTCAAATTGGATTTATTAAAAACACCAAGATCATCTTTTAAAAATAAAATGGTTAAAAAAGGACAAATATATGTATTAATATTTAAAAATGGAGAATATAAAACTTGTATTGATAATGAAATAAATGAATGGGGAGATTATATTTTTGAAAAATATGAAAAATATATAAATGATGATTATAATAAAAAATTAAAAACTAAACCAAAAAGAAAAAAAAGAAAAGAATATAATAATAATAATAATTGGGGTAATTGGAATTTTTTTAATTTTGGATTAGGAGATATAAATTTCAACTAAAAAATAAAAATAAAAATGATTTACAAATTTGCAGATAAATACGAATTTTTAAGTAATTTTTATAGTGTAAATATCAAATTAAATGGTAAGGATTATAAATCAATAGAACACGCCTACCAAGCAAACAAAACCAAAGACGAAGCCGAACACGAATGGGTTCGTAATGCACCAACCGCTTCAAAAGCCAAATCCTTTGGTAAAAAAGTAAGAGTAAGAAAAAATTGGGATGGTATTAAATATCGACTAATGTTAAAATTAGTTCGTAGTAAATTCAAGCACCCCGAATTAAGATCAATGTTATTAGAAACTATCAATGAAGAAATTATTGAAGGTAACTATTGGCATGATAATGAATGGGGTAACTGCACTTGTTCAAGATGTGAAGAAATAGAAGGAAAGAACTGGTTAGGTGAAATCCTTATGAAAGTAAGACAAGAAATAAAAGATGAAATAGAATTATTTAATTAATTTATTAATACCTGAAAGCATATATAAATGCACTCCATACTTGACAAACCTGTTGTAGTTTCCTTGAAAATTATATCGAATTCTTCATCAAAATCATATTTTGATGATATATTAACTCTACTGTTATCTGATAACCACACATTAAATATTGTTGATTTAATCATTTAATTCATTCTATTTTTCCATAATCAAATAAGAATAATCATAATCATTATTTTCATCTTTTTTATGATCTTCCCTGTATATTGTAGTCCATTTATCATTAATATTGGGAAAAAATGTATCAGCTTCAAAATATTCATGCACTTTTGTTATATAAAGATTATCAGTTCTATTTAAAAATTGATCATAAATTGATCCTCCACCAATAACAAAGACTTCACCCGTATCATCCCAATATTCTGCTTTTTGTGTTGCATCATCAATGCTAAATGCCATTACACAATTATCAAAAGATACATCAGGATCATCTGTTATAACAATATTTGTTCTTTTTGGTAATGGTTTTATTGGTAAAGATTCATATGTCTTTTGACCCATTATAACAACTCTATTGGATGTTAATTTCTTAAATCTTTTAAGATCATCACCCAAATGCCATAGTAAATCATTATCTTTTCCTATTTCATTATTTTCACCCATTGCTACTATTATAGATATTTTCATATTTTTATTTTATTTTTAATAGAAATTTATTATCTTTTGATATAACTTCATTTACTATTATTTCATCATTTTCATATATTATAACATTCCAATTATCCTTAATCGTGTTAGTCATTGTCCATCCATTTATAATATTACTTGAATATAAAACTTCACCATTATTTTTAAAATCAACACGATAATTAATTTCTTTATTATTAAAAACAGATACATTTAATTGTCCATCCATATACCTTATTTCAAAAATTATTTTATTTGTTTTTTCATTCCATTCTTTAAAATTGATATTTGATTTATTTATTGCATAAACTAAAATCTGATTATAATTAAATATATTTTCTCTCTTTATAATTTCACCACCAACACCAGTATATTTCACATAGAAATTTTCTTCTAAAATGTCTAATGATTTATTAATTTTATCATTATCAAACCTATGAACTTTATTATTTCCAGTAACTTGAACATGAAATTCAGATGAAATATATTCTATCTTTTTTATTAAATCTATATTTTCATCTATAATAATATCCCATTCAGCACCTTCAGCATCTAATTTTAGAAAATTTATTTTATCTATTTTGTGTTTATTTATATAATCTCTGTATTTTATGGATAATATTTTATTTTCTGTTTCATCTTCAGTCACTATACCACAACCATCATCTGTACTTAAATATTTCATACCATTTATATCACCAATTGCGATATTTGATAATATAACATTACTTACATTATCAGATGTATGTATCTTTAAGTATTCAAATTCTCTAATCGATGGTTCAATACTATAACAAATTGAACATTTATTCATAATAGACATAGTAAATAGACCTATATTTGCACCTATATCAACTACAATATCACCATCATGAACACTATAATACCTTTCATAGATTTTTCTATCCACTATCTCTCCATACATAATATCAAATAATCCGTTTATACTTTCCTTTTTTATCATTTGATAGTTGGGGTCCTTTTAATTTATTGGCTTGTTTGACGCAGATATTCAGCAGTTTTATCATCCCCTCTTGTTACAGAAAAAGGTTCTTTTATTACTTTACTTTTATCAATTATAATTTTTTCATCATATACGATAGCAATTACATTTTGTACATTGCCATTTTGCAATACAGATGTTGATAATGATGTAGAATGAATTATCGGATTTTCTTTTTTTACCCAATCATCTATTTCACTTTGTAAATTAGCTTTCCTTATTATCTTGATCTTTCTCATATCTTTCTAATTTTTTTATGGTTCTTTCTTTTTTTTCTTTATAATATTTATCAATTATATCCTTATTATAAATATATTCCATTTGATTTAACATCAAACGAACATCAGCTATCTCCTCACACACATTATCGTACCTAACCACCATCTGCTCGTCTGTACCAGCTCTTCTCATCTTCATGAGAGCAAATGTAAGCTCAGCTAATTCTTCCACCATAACGTCTGTTTGAGCATCTACACCCCATTGTTCTACGAATCTTTTATAAATATTTTCCATAAACATTTTATTAAAAAAACCAGATAAAGTTTTAAATATATATAAGTAAGAAAAAAATATAATTATGATTAAAAAATTTGAACAATTTGAAATGTTAAATGAAGCACTAAAGATAAGTGAAGTTGCTAAAAGAAAAATAGTAGATGGATATACAATAATGATTGGTAAAAATGCCAGAATGAATGATTATTTAACTTTTAAGATTGCTAAACCAAATGATATATGGATGCATGCAAGTGGTGTACCAGGATCACATGTTGTTATAGATGTGATGGATGATGAAACTCCACCAATTGAAGTTATTGAAAAAGCAGCTGAATTGGCAGCTCAAAATAGTAAATCAGCTGGTAAAACTAAAGTAGTATGGACACAAAGAAAAAATGTAACCAAAACCCCTGATCAAAATCCAGGACAAGTTCATGTTGATTATAAAAAATCAAAATTTGAAACAATATACGTATGAAACATTTAAAATTATTTGAAGCACGAAACCCAAGACGAAATTCTAAAATGAATATAGTTGATAAAATATACTTACATGGAACAGAACAAGGTAATTTAACAACATTTAATTTGCCTCTTTTTTTAACTCCAAGTATGATTAATGCTGGTTATTTTTGTTTGGATATGAGAAAGGGTGAAGATGGTAAAAATAGATGTGGTAAAATACTGGCAAATTCTGTTGGTTATGTATATAAATTGAAAGTCAATGGTAATGCAATATATAAAACCGAAGACGAAATAATATTAATTGATGGTGATGTTGAAATAATAGAAAAATATAAAATAAATAGTCATCGGGAAAATTTTTGTTATAGACCAGACTTTGCAAATAAAATAAAAATGTAAAATGAAAAAATTTAAAGATTACTTAAAAGAAGATGTAGATGCATTTGATGAAGATGATTGGGATGAAGATGAAAATCCTAATGATAATACAATAAAAAAGATTGAACAATTAATTAAACTTATTCATGATAGAGATATTAATAATTTTATTATAAGTAAAAGTATCCAACACTTAAATGATAAATATTTTAATCATGCTGATGATGATCCCATTGTAAGAGATGGTAATAGATATACTCAATACAATAATATAGTTGATATATGGGTAAATCATGATAGAATGAGAATACAAAATGGCAAAATCGGAGTTGAACTAATGGTAGATGGTGAAGATTTATGGGTTGAAATAGATATATAAAATATGAAATATTTAAAACAATACGAAAAATTCGAATTCAATGAAGAAGATTTTGATTTTGAAGAAGATGATCCAAATGTGGAAATACATAATGGAATCATAATAACTGAAGATGATTTAATTCATTATAAATTTAAATTGATAGATGATGATATAGAACCAGGTGATTTAGTTGTACGTATAGAAGAAGAAAATTGGAAAGGTGAATTTGGTGCTGTTATATCAAGAACATATGGTGATTATGGCGATACGGTTAGTCTTTGTTTAGATGGATGGGATGATGTCGAATCAGATTGGACAATACCAAAAATTGATTTAAGTAAAATAAAAATTGTTAAATGAAACATTTAAAATTATTTGAAAATATTGATCCTTTTGAAGAAGACGATTGGGATGATGAAGAATTTGATGAAAAGGAACATAAATATTATATTGGTTCTATGACTCACGATAATATAGAAATTTACCCATGTACTATCGAAAATGGAAAAGTACTAAGACATGATGATGGACATGAAATGATTAGAATATCACAAACAGGTTTAGCATCATTAGGTTTTTATAAGTTTTATATACCAAGACATGAGTTTATAAGAACAGGATTATTAACATATATTTATACTAAAGATGTTGATGAATCAGCCCTTAAAAAAGCATTATTAAAATTTTTAGATAGAAATGGAATAAATATTATTGGTGAATGGGGAACTGGAAAATTAGGACATAATATAAATGTCCAAGATATAACAAACTTTGGTGATGGTATGGTTACAAATTTAATATAAAATAATCAATTTTTGGTTATATTATTTTTATATATAGGTAAAAGAAAAAAAAATATTTAGAACATGAAAAAATTTAGTGAAATAGGTTCAGATTTTGAAAATAAGAAATATAAAGAGAAATCAAAGAATGATGTACATTCAATGATAATAGAAAATATATCCATTGATGTAAATTTAAATGAAAATATAAACATTGATAATGTTAAAGTAGATTTAGAAGGAACTAATAAATTAGTAGAAAAAATCAACGAATATGTTAAAAATGAAATTTTAAAAGAAAGAGTAAAAGTTTTACAATCAGTCAAATCTGCAATTGCAACAGGAACACTCAATCTACAAATAATAAATGAAGAAATTGAAGCTTGTAGTTGTTCTGAAACATGTCCAGATGTATCAAAAATGGATAATCCTACACCTAAACCTAAAAATGATGAGGAATTTGATGAAAATGATTATGAAGATGATTTAAATATTGTAGAACCTGATACTGAATATATTACAACTTCAGATGATGAGGAAGAAGAATAAAAACACTTTCCTGATTACCCCTTTAAATAAAAAACCCGATATATAAAAATATACGGGTTTTTTTACGTAAATAATTTAAACAATCTACTTATTTTTATGTATAGAAACTAAATCAAATGTGTAAATTATGCTAAAGGATGTATTATTTTGGGAAAGATTTAGACCCAAAAATCTAAATCAAATTATATTATTGCCAAGAATTAAAAAATTTTTAAATGTGGAAACTGGATTTCAAACCAATGTTTTAATTCATGGTCATATGGGTACAGGAAAAAGTACTCTTGTTAGAAATCTGTTAAAAGATAAAACTTTTAAAATGATAAACGCATCATTGAAAAATGGTGTGGATGTCTTAAGAGAAGAACTTTATGATTTTTGTACATCTAGACCTTCCCCACTTAATAAATCCGAAGATAAAATGAAATATGTTTATCTTGAAGAATTTGATAAAGCAACAGGTGCGTTTCAAGACGCATTTAAAGCATTTATAGAAGAATATGATAGTAAAATTAGATTTATAATAACTATGAATCATATAGAAAATGCAATTCCTGAAATACAATCCAGATTTAATAAAGTAGATTTCACACCAATAAATGACGAAGAAAAAACATTTCTTAAAGTGGGATATTTTAAGTATCTTAAATCTATTGGTATGTTCTTAGAAAAAAATGAAAATTTTAAAATAGAAGACGATATAATAAATTCAGTAATAAATAAACGATTTCCAGATTTAAGATCATCAGTTCAAGATATACAACAAATTTTCATTTCGAGAGATACTGAAAGTTTTTATAATGACGATAAAAATTTTTTATATATACACAATTATATAATGAATGGAAATAATGATCCAATTGAAAATTTTGACTTTGTAGAAAAGAATTTTTCAGATGTACCAGTCACATTGTTAAAAGCAATGGGACGACCATTCGTAAAATATTTAATCGAAGAAAATGAAGAAATATTTAAAAATAAAGGATTCCTAATTATTAAAATATCAAAAGAACATAATGAAACATTTAACAACCAAATGGTTGATCCTATAATTCATTTATCAAATTATATAAATGAAATAAAAAAAATAATTATTTAAGACAATGGAAGTTGATGAAATTATTAAACTAATAGACGACAATCTTGATATAAGAGAAGAGATCATATATTGGCTAAGTGAAAATGGATATTTAGACGATTTTAAAATGTATGGTTCATCAGATGAAAATTATTAATAAATTAAAATAAATTAAATAAATGAAAATCGTAGAATGTCCTAGGGACGCGATGCAAGGTATTAAAAAGTTCATCCCAACTGAACTTAAAACCAAATACATAAATACATTATTAAGAGTTGGATTTGATATTATAGATTTTGGAAGTTTTGTTTCTAAATCCGCAATGCCACAAATGAAAGACATTGAAGAAATCCTCGATGGATTATATATGTCTGATACAGATACTAAATTACTTGCAATTGTTGGTAATTTAAGAGGAACTGAAAATTTAATAAAACACAATGAAATATCTTACATTGGATTTCCATTTTCAATTTCGGAAACATTTTTAAAATTGAATATTAATTCAAATACACAAAAATCTATAGAAAGATTATCCACTATTATTGATAAATCAATAAATTATGATAAAAAAGTTTTAGTTTATTTATCAATGGGTTTTGGTAATCCATATGAAGATGAGTGGAATATAGATATTTTATTAGATCATATTGATATACTAGTAGATATGGGAATTGAAGAAATTAGTATTGCTGATACTATTGGAATTGCAACACCAGAAATAATAACAAATGTATTCACTAAAACTATCGAAGAATATCCATCAGTTGAATTTGGTTTCCATTTGCATACAATTGAAAATCAATGGTATAATAAAATAGAATCTGCTTATAATGCTGGTGTTAAAAAAATTGATTCCGCTATTGGCGGACACGGTGGTTGTCCCATGACTGGTTATGAATTAGTAGATAATATTAGAACAAAAAATATTATAGATTTTTGTTTTGATAAAGACATCAACCTCAATATCAATAAAGAATGGTTAGATAAATCCATAGAAATTTCCAATAAAATATTCAATAATTACAAATGAAAATTGCATTAATTTGGACAAATGCTGGAATACCCTGGCCTCCAAAAGGTTGGGGTGCTATTGAAAAATATATATGGGAATATAAAATAAATTTAGAAAAATTAGGACATATTGCTGATCTTAGATATTCAAATGATGAACTTTCATCTTATGATATTGTTCAAGTACATACTTGGAATCAAGCTCTAAATCTAAAAAGAAGAAAAATACCTTATATCTATTCTTTTGATGATTCACATGTTATTTATTTTGGAAAAGATTCTGAACTTTTTGAAAATAATTATAATGCTATAAAATTTTCAGAATACTCCTTAATACATGGAGAATTTCTAAATGAATTTTTTGGACTAAATAATACAATCTATTTAGAACATGGTGCAAATCCAGATATATTCAAATTTCTAAATATCCCACATTATGAACATAAACTATTATGTGTTGGTAAAACAGATCAAGATGATAGAAAAGGAATATTAATATCAATTGAAATCGCAAAAGAATTAAATTTACCAATAACAATAGTTGGACCAAATGAAAAATTCTTTAATGAAAATAATTGCAATTATGATAAATTAACAATCATTGGAAATAAAAATGATAATGAATTAGTAAAATTATATAATGAACACACAATTTTTCTTCATCCATCAAAATTAGAAACAGGACACCCTAACCTAACTTTAATAGAATCAATCTATTGTGGTATTCCTGTTGTTGGAACTTGTGATGTAAATATATTAGGTATGAAAAAAATTAAACCATCTAAAGAAAATCTTATAGAAGGTATTAAGGATATGATCGAAAATTATACTAACTATCAAAATCAATGTTTTGAATTAAAAGATAGTAAAATTTACGATTGGTATTCTATAACGAAAAAATTAATTAATATATACCAGAAAAATGAAAAAATTACCTAAAGGTTGGATAGATTGGAATGAATTAACACTTGATCAAATGGTAGAATATTTAAAAGATAAACATATGTATAGTAGTACTGGCGAATCTAAATGTATATATGAATTGATAGATTTCTATGAAAAAAATAAACAAAAACATTGATTAATAATTATGATGAATATTTATATCTCTTAAAAGAGGGATTAATAATGACACATAGAATATCAAAATATAGAAATATTTTAGATAATTTTTTGATTGATTATGATTACGATTTAAAAATATCTGAAAATGATACATTTACTTTGAAATTATATGAAAAAGATATAGATTTTTACAAACCCTTATTTTCCATTATAAATAATTTAGGTTATTTTCCATCCAATATAATTATAAATAGAAATAAAAAATCTTTTAAATATGATTTTGAAATAATTAAAAAAGAAATTAAAAACACCAATTTCGATAATATCATAATTACATTAGAAGCCAAATTTGATATAGAAATTGAGAATGTACCTGATGAAATTTATCATATATATGCAAAAAAATATAAAGACAAAATATTCAAAAATGGATTAATTCCAAAATCAAGAATGAGAAAGTCTTATCATCCAGAAAGATGTTATTTTACATATACAAGAATAGAAGGTAAAAATTTAATCGATAAATTTAAATTTGTAGATAAATTATATAATATAAATAATGAATATGATATTATGGTGATAAATACAAAAGAATTAAATGATGTTAAGTTTTATAACGATCCAAACTCAATTGGATTTTATATATATGATAATATTTCACCAAAAAATATAATAAAAAAAATAAATAAATAAAATGAACGATTTAAAAACATTAAAAGAAAAGCAAATTAATGATTATATATCACTTATTCTATTAAATGAAGATTCAATAGATGTAGATAATATGAAAAATGATTTAGGCACAATTCTTGGTGAAATACCTGGAATCGATCTTGAATATAAAACAGAACAACTTATTATGGAAGATGGTAAAAAATCCATCAGAAAAGAAAAATTAGAATCCGTTAATATTTATTATACATATGATGATAATGGTATTTTGAAATTTGGAACACTAACTTATCTCACAGATTAATCCTTTTCTTCCTCTTCTATTTCTTCTTCTACAATATCGGACTTGGTATCATTTTCATAAATTCTACCAAGATCGATATCTTTTTTTTCCTTTAATTTAGAATCTATTTTACCCAATTCTATTTCTGGTTTTTTCTTACTTTCACTGTAAATTTTTCCTAAATCCATTTTTAATATTTTTTTTCATATACTCTTATATAATCTACTACAAAATCTGCAGGTAATTCTTCTGGTTTTGGTAAATAACCTAATTTCCCTGCTGTATTAACAATTACACTCATTTTAATATTTGGTACATTATATACTATTCGATATACTTTTACATTATCAATATAAAATTCTATATAATTCCATTCCCATCTACAAGCATAAGTATGAAATCCTTCATTCCAATTTATACCTTTAAGAGTTCTTCCTAATTGTGTTCCTAAAAATCCAGTCTTACCCATCTTACCAGATGTTCCAAAATGTTCCGTCATAGATATACTTCTTGTATAATCTTTACCTACATCATCCTCACCCATAAATTCAAAGATGTCGATCTCTGGGGGCCAAGTATTTCCATACAACCAAAATGCTGGCCAATATTTCAAACCTTGTTTTGGTGGTTTGCATCTTATTTCAAAATAACCATATTGTTGTTCAAATCCAGAAGTTGCCAATCCACCATCCTTAATATATTGCCATTTTGCTGAATTTAACCAACCAATTTTAAGAGGATAATCACCACCTGGATTATCTTTTACATTTAAATGTAAATAACCATCTTTTACTTCTATACAATCCAAAGATGCTTCACCAGCTACTTCACCTGGTTTATGTTGTGTATGTGTTGAATACCATTTATTCCATTTTGTAAAATCCACTTCTGTACCATCAAATTCATCATCAAAAGTTAATTCCCAACCTTCCTTGATAATAGAATTAATTGGTGGATTTGAAAACAATTTCTTTTTACATAAATAAAATCTACAATAATAAAAACCATTTAAGAAAATATTGTAAATTCCCCATAAAAATTCTTTAAGAGAATACATTAAATAAGTCATAACTTTCTTTTATTTTTATATATAAAAAATTTGGTGGTTAATCAAAAAAATTGTAAATTTAGTTGGTGCTACTTGAAATAAATAAAATGTTTAATAAATTTTTTTGTTTCGGAAAATTGTTTATCTTTGTAAATAATTATTAAAACTATAAAATGAGAAAAATTAATGATATTATTCCTTATATAAATAGATATAGTACATTTGGAGAATTATTAAATTTTATATCTAATGAAATTGCTAAAAATCAAAAAGGAAATTATAACTTACAATCTATTCGAGGAAATGTTTTTGAATGTTTAATTCAATTAATAATTTTCATGAAATTTTCAGATTTTGGAAAAGTCGAATATTTTGAAGGTAATGCTAATATAGATTTAGAAAAAATTACATCTTTAAAACAATTTTTACAATCTAATATACAATCAGGGAATGCTTCTGGTTTTTCTGATGTATCTTTTAAAAAAGACAATCAATGGTATATATCAACAAGTAAATATTTCTTAAATAACAATAAAAAATTAACTGATTATGATTTGCTTAAATTAGATAGTTTATCATCTAATAGAACAATTTTATCAGATGCTAAATATTTAGCATTTGTTGGTAAAAAACAAGATTTTGTGAATACTTTTAATACTGCTAATACATCATCAACAAACATTTATAAGAATAGATTAAATATTGATAATGGTGTTTTTGGTATCGATGAAATAGAAAAATGGTATGAAAATTTAAGATCATTTTTTGTTTATAATAAATTTGATATAGATTACATTGATAAAACTTGGATAGATACTGATAGAAAAGAATTTACACCATTTTATCATCAAATATTTTCAATAACTTGGTTGTTGAATCAAATCTATCATCACAATATAGATAAAAAACCTAAAAAACTTCTTTTAGATATGCTACAAGGACAAGGTAAAACTTATGTTATTTTCGGTTTAATGATAGAAAATATAAAAAAAGGAAGAAATTTAAATTATTTATTAACAACAAATAGACCACATCTTTTCCATCAATGGATAAATCCTATTAGAGAATTTTTAGGATTAGAAAAAATGAATGTTATAGATTATCTAAAAGATAGAGATAAATATACTGATGATGAATGGAATGAAATAATTAAAAATGGTAATAATTTTATTTTATTATCAATTCAAGCCGCAAAAAATATTAAAAATGAAAAATATTCAGATATTAGAAATATTAAATTTGATATTGAAATTCGTGATGAATCACAAGAAGCGTCTGATACTCCAAAAACCTTAAAATCCTTTAAAGATATTCATTCTAAAATAAAAATTTTTTTAAGTGGAACTCCACAAAAAAATGAAATATATCAAGTTATATCTGGTTATTTTGACTCAATATTTAGATGGACTTATTTTGATTTATTAAAATCACAAACTGGTTATTATAATGGAATTAAGATAGACAAAAAAAGCATGGAATTCTATAATAACATTCCCGATTTATCTTATAATATATGTGAATGGTCAAAAGATTTTTTAAAACGTCTTCACAAAAAAGGATTTTCACCAGATATATATCCAACTCCACAAAAAGTATTTGAAGTAAAAAATGGAAAATTTATATATGAAGAAGAAATCCAATGGTGGATCGAAAGTGAAATGGGAGATCCTTTAACAAGAAAAGGTTGGTTATTCGATAAAACATATATCAATGGTACAACAGTAATTACATTAAATAATAAATCTCAACAAGGACAACTTAAAAAACTTTTAGATAAAGTATTAGAATCTACTTTTAAAACACATATTATCAATTGCGATGAATTTAAAGCTAAAGAATTAAAAAATATTAGAAATTTAAATTATGGTGTATATGGTAGAATATTACTTATTGTGGATCAATTAAGAGTTGGTTCAAATATTGAAGGTAAAAGCACAGAAAAATTAACAGATAAATTAGATGCTCATACCATTATAAAATTAGATAGTAAAAGTTCATATGCTATCAATTATCAAACAGATGGTAGATTGTTAAGAAAATACAATGGGATTTTTGGTGAAAAGAAAAAAGTTAGAGTTATTGATCCATGGCTTTATAGAGGATATAATTGTTACAACGATATTATAAAAGCTAATACAAAAAATGGAGATGATCCAGAAAAAGTTAAAATTACTATGTTAAATTCTGTTCCTTTTTATCATAATGGTACATTAATTAATACAACTAAAGAATATGAAAAAATGTTATCAAGATATACTGATAGTGATTATTATAATGAAAATGCTACAAGTGCTAGATTTAGAAAATCTTATAATTTAAAAGAATCTATTGAAAATATGTCATTAGTCGGACTATTAAATATCGGTGGTAATATTGATACAAAAAGTAAAATTGAAGATGGTATTGGTGATAAAGATAAGGTCGGTAAAACTAAAATAATTGATAATACCAATACATCTACTAAGTCAAGAAATAAAGATGAAAAAATTGCTGAAAAAATTATCAGACAACATATG
>Ga0222658_1000965_pt1 | contig 13657 bp, 15 predicted proteins | sample AntAcemetagen476_FD_179830 | JGI IMG/M metagenome (GOLD analysis project Ga0222658, IMG submission 179830) | Saline water microbial communities from Ace Lake, Antarctica - #476 | ecosystem: Environmental > Aquatic > Non-marine Saline and Alkaline > Saline | place: Antarctica: Ace Lake... | reverse complement strand
ATAACCAATTGCCCAAAGATCTCTAGGGCCGTTACTTGTTCCTGTTTTAACACTTGTATTTCTTAATACTAGATCTTTGGCAAGGTCCTCAGTCAAAGAAAAGTTAGCAAGGCTCTTTTTTAAAATACTATCAACTTCTAAAATCGCTTCGCGTGAAAAAACCTGACTAGAGGCAATTTCCGGATTGGTCATTAAAATTTTTCCATTATTTTGTCTAACTCTAGCAAAGTAATTTGGTTGAGAACATTTTCCCTCGCTAGCAAAAGCAGTGTAGGCAGAAACTATGTCCAGCAGACTAGCTGACGCACCACCGATTGCCATTGAAAGACCCGCTTCTTTGTTGAGCTCCAAGTGACAACTTGAAAGCGCATCAACAAATCTATTCACGCCAAGTTGCTCAAGTGACCAAACTGCTGGTACATTGAGAGAATTAACTAGTGCTCTTTCAAGAGAGGCGGTACCTGAAAAATAGCCACTAAAGTTTTTTGGTTTATAGCCGTTGAAATTGATAGCCTTATCCTCTAAGATAGTCTTTTTTGACCAATTTAAGTCTTGAATTGTTAAGGCATACAAAAACGGCTTTAGGGTTGAACCAGGTTGTCGCAAGGAAATAGCACTATTGTATTGGCCATAATCTTCGTTCCGAAAATCATAGGAACCAGACATCGCCAAAATATCTCCGGTGTCGGCCTCAATAACAACGATTGCTCCATCATCAATCTTGTACGGCCGCTTATACTCATCTATTCTTGTTTTCAAAAGTGCGTCCATCTTTTCTTGAAGATTCAAATCAAGTGTTGTCACCACCTCAAGCCCACCCTCTAGCGAATCATCAGAAAAAACTTTTTTTAGGTTGTCTAAAACATAATAAGAAAAATGAGGCGCCAAGATTTCCTTTCTTCCTCTTTTAAATTCTATTTTTTCCCTACTTGCCTGGCTATATTCTAAATCATTAATAACCTCTTTCTCCCTCATAAGCGCCAAAAGCTCATCTTTTTTCTCTAAGGTCCTTTCTGGATGTTTATAAGGATAAAGTTTTGTTGGTGATCTTGGGATGGGTGCTAGAGTGGCAGATTCTGCAAGAGTAAGGAATTGGGAAGATTTTCCAAAAAATATTCTCGAAGCTGCTTCAACGCCGTAGATAGTTGATCCAAAAGGGATTTTATTTAAATAGAACTCTAAAATCTCTTTTTTAGAATACTTCTTTTCAATCTCACGGGCTAAAATCATTTCCTTTATCTTCCTTGAATAACTAACTTCTCTGTCTAGAAAAAAATTAGTTGCTAGTTGTTGAGTTATTGTGCTTGCACCACTGACAACTCTATCGTAACGAAAGTTCTGCCAAAGCGCTCTTAGGTTAGCAAAAAAATCAATGCCTGGATGCTTAAAGAAGTCTTGATCTTCGGCAACTAAAATCGCCCTTAAAAAATGGGGTGAAACATCTTCGACTTTCACATATATCCTTTCTTCTTCGCCGACATCTTCAAAAAGAAGCGTCCCTGTTCGATCATAGATCCTAGTAACTGTTGGATAGTCTTCTGTTTCGATCCTCACCTCTGGCAAATCCTTTGAATAATAAGAATATATTGATTCTAGAATAACCGCTCCGAAAAGATTGATTATCAGCAGAAACAAGACAAAAACACCAAGGCCAATAAAAAATTTGGGCAACCAAAAAGAAAAACCTATTTCCTTGCGACTTGAAGCTTTTTTCCTAAGCACTATTTTTCGCCTTCTTTTGCTAGACATGAAGCTAGACAGGTAAATTCACAGATCTACAACCCCTCAGCCATATCGAGAAACCAAGGTTCTCGGGTAGCCCTGAGGTTCTTGCGCTCTTCTTGTTTTCTTATTCATTAATACTTGTAATAAAGGGCCTTTTCGATTATTATATAGTATATTCTAACGGAATTACATTAATATTTTAATACCTTAATCATCATGCTTAAAGGAATAAAGCTTAAACAAAAAAAGCGAAAGCGAAAATTCGGTTTTCTGGCTAGGAGCAGATCAAAGTCTGGCCGCCGAGTTTTACTAAGAAGACGCAGAAAAGGAAGAAAAAAATTGGCAGTCTAAACCATTATGCTTCCACGAAAACACCGCCTTTCGAAAAAAGAATTCAATATAGCTTTTAAACAGAAAGGACAGTTTTTCAAAAAAGAGTTTCTTAAACTAAAAGTTGTTGAAAATAATTTAGGTTTTTCTAGATTTGGCATTTCTTGTGGTGTAAAAATTTCAAAACTAGCCACTAGGCGAAATTTAGTTAAAAGAAGAATCAGTGAAGCTCTACGCACCAATTTAAATAAATTTAACCCTGGTCACGATATCATCGTTATGCCAGAACCAAGAATTTTAGAAGAATCTTACCAGCGAATTGAAGAATTATTAGTAAAAATGATTAGCGAAGTTAATATTCAGAAATAACTATGTCATATCTTTACCACACGCTTATCTCGGGTCCCATCATCAACGCAATGGTTTTAATATATAACTATTTGCCAATTAAAGATTTGGGATTAACGATTATTCTCTTAACCGTTTTGATTAGAATTTTATTACTGCCACTTTCCTATAAAGCTGCGCGCACTCAAAGGGAAATTGCAAGGGTTCAGCCAAAGCTCAAAGAAATCCAGGCAAAATATAAAGACAATAAAGAAGAGCAGGCCAAGAAGCTCATGGAGATTTATAAGGAACACAAGATCAATCCACTCTCTGGAATTGTTCCTATTCTTATTCAGCTTCCAGTCCTAATTGCGCTTTATCGTGCCTTTATGGGCTTTATCAACGACCCTTCTCAATTGCCACTTTACGACTTTGTGAAAGTTCCAGAAACTATCAATGCTACTTTTTTGGGCATAGTTGATTTAGCGGTTCCAAGTATCGCACTCGCTATTGTTGCGGGAGGACTTCAGTTCGCCTTTTCAAGAATCATTTCTTCTTTCACTCCAAAAACCAAAAAGAAATCTGGTGGTTTTGGTGCCTCAATGAGTACACAAATGGCCTATTTCTTTCCCGTTCTAACGGTTATCTTAGCGATTCGCTTCCCAGCAGGACTTCCTCTGTATTGGTCAACAACCACCCTCTTTAGTCTTGTGGAGCAGCTTGTTGTAAAAAGAAAGTACGATCGAGCCGATCTTACAGAAATGAAATCTATCGATAAGCCAAAAAAAGACAAAAACTAAATGCATGAGCGTTTTTAGAAAGATTACAACTAATACGCTAATTGCCTCAGGGGCGAGAATTGTTGATACCATCCTCGCCTTCTTTTTAATTGCTCTTTTAACCAGGTATCTGGGCAAATCAGGCTACGGCCACTACACAACTATCGCCGCCTATGTTCATATCTTTACGTCATTAGCCAACTTGGGGCTTTACAATATCTTGCTCCGAGATATCGGGAAAAAGGATGTCAATGAAAAATCGCTAGTATCAAATACTTTTACTTTGCGATTAGCGGGTCTTTTTGTTTTTCTTCCATTGGCAGTTTTAATTTCGTTTCTATTCCCTTATTCGGGGGTGTTGAGATTGGGCATTGCCATCGCCATGATTGCGACTATATTTATCTCTCTTTCTCAAGTTTTAATACCAGTCTTTCAAAAAAGATTTAAAATTGTTTACGTCTCAATTGCCGAACTATTTAATCGCTTAACATATCTAGGGCTTGCTGCCCTCTTCTTGGTTAAATTTAAAACTGGTATCATTCCAATTATTTGGGCAATGGCAATCGCTGCTTTGGTTAATTTCGCTTTCGTCTTTTTCTTTACAAGAAAATTCACCAAAGTCACCCTAGCTTTTGATAAAGATAAGTGGAAAAAGATTCTAAAACAGGCTTTGCCCGTAGGAGCATCGATCATCTTTACTCTTATATATTTTCGAATTGACACCGTCATGCTTTCTTTAATGAAGCCAGCAGCTCACGTCGGTATCTACGGTCTTTCCTATAAAGTTTTAGAAAGTCTAATTTTCTTCCCAGCAATGTTTATTGGGTTTTTTGTACCAATTCTATCTAGGTACATCATAAATAATAAAGAGAAGTTTAAAAAAGTTTTCCAGGTTGCCCTTGATACAATCATTTTAGCAATTGTTCCCTTAGTCGCTGGCGTCCTTATGGTTGCACTACCCGTTGTTATTTTCTTAGGAGGAGTCGAGTTTTCTGAATCATCGAACGTTCTCAGGGTTCTTTCGGGTGCAATTGGGTTAATATTTTTGGGGAGTCTTTTCGGTCAAGCAATTATTATTCTCAAAAAACAATTTATTAGCATGTGGGTATATTTGGCAGGCGCCATCTTCAATGTCCTGGCCAATCTCTACTTCATTCCTCGTTACTCATATCTAGGAGCAGCTGTTACAACCTCTATTACTGAGTTAATTATTACAATTTGTTTGATTGTTATTGTCTTTAAAAATCTCAAATACCTACCATCGCTCAGGATTCTGCCTAAGGCGCTTTTGGCCGTCCTGCCGATGATTGCATTTCTTTTCTATTTTAAACATCTACACGTTTTAGTTTTGGTTTTAGTTGGCGCATTAATCTACGGAGCATTAATCTATTTATTGGGAGGGATTTCAAAAAAGAAATTGAGGCTTTTATTTCAAAAGGGCTAGGTTATGAAAAAATTTATTCTTTTTTTAGCATTCTTTCTTCCTTTTCAATTTGCCCTCAATCCCGCTCCGGGAATTGATTTAGCAATTGCAAGACTTTTAATTGCGATTGCTTTTTTTGTTTGGCTCATCTCAGGACTCTCAAAGAAACGATTAAAAATTCCCAACAACTACACTACTTGGGGATTACTCCTTTTCCTTCTTTTCGCCTTTCTTTCAATTATAAAAGCCGAAGAGATTAGCTGGGCGATAAGAAAGCTACTGGTTTTTGTTTCGATCGTTCCACTTTATTTTGTTGTCTCAGACACTCTAAGGAAAAAAGACTTTCTTAAGCTTTCACGCATTTTTGTCTATTCTTCGTTTACGATATCTATTTTGGGAATCTTTCAATTTGTAAGTCAATTTATTTGGAATAGGGATTTGGTTTTTGATTTTTGGTCAAAACACTTGGCTGGATTTTTCTTGGGCTCTGCTTTTTCTGAAGCGGTTATTGCACTTCCCAGTTGGTGGGTAAATATTTCGGGCCGAACCATCTTAAGAACAACCTCGCTTTTCCCAGATCCACATATGCTCGCTTTCTTTTTGGGCATGACTCTGCCGTTTGCGATCGCGCTTCTTTCAATTAAAAAAAGACCTAGGAAATATTACGTCTTCTACGGTCTTATTGCTGCAACTAATTTGATTTGTTTAGTACTAACTTTTTCTAGGGGAGGGTATTTCGGCCTAGCGGCTTCGGGCTTGTGGTTTATTGCTAATAGCTTATTGCGAAGCAACAAAAAACAAAAGATTATTTTAACTGGTATTTTGATGTTCCTAGTTATCTTAATTTTCTCTATTGCACCAGTTAGATCAAGACTTCTTTCAAGCTTTGATTTATCTGAAGGGTCGGTTGCGGGAAGAATTGAGATTTGGCAGCAAGCACTTTCAGTCTGGAGAGGTAACTTTTTCCTTGGAGTTGGAATTGGAAACTATTCCTATTATCTAAACCCACTCTTTGATTATCGCTTGCCCGTTTATGCTCATAATGCATATTTAGATATTGGAGTTGAAATGGGAATCTTTGCCCTTCTCGCCTGGATTTCGATATTTGCTTATACGATTTACAAACTATTCAAAATTCACATTCTTCCGTCAAGAACATTCAATTCAAGATTCAAGATTCAGGGCATGATTCTTTCTGCTTCACTAGTATATTTTTTGGCTCATAGTTTTTTCGATACTCCCATTTATTCACCACGCATTTTACCACTTTTGATTATTGTTCTAGCAGTATCATCAGTGGTCATTAAGAAGGATTAGAAAGGGGTGTTACTTGGTGACACCACTTTAAACGCCTCCATTTTCCGTCAAGATATTAAGCGGATGCTTAATATCTTCAGAATACTCTTGGGGTGTTTAAGTATATTGAAAAACCCAGCACCTATCTAAGTGCTGGGTTTGTGGTTTATTGCGCGTATCGCATTTCCACGTATCTGATCTTAACCACTTCAGTAATCCGATATCCTAGGCTGTTTTCTAGTTCCAATCGAGACTGTTCGTCTAGTACTATTTCAAAATCTGCCGGAACAAAGCCGCCATCAATATTGGCAAGATGTTCTAGGGCAACTTCTCGAACTAGCGCGTCAAAACTGCCATAGATTCCCTCACGCCATTTTGCGGGCCCACCAGCTTGCATAAGAATATCGACAAATGCATCTTTGTCCTTCACAAAGCCTATTTCTGTGTTCGCTCTCCATATGGCGATGCTGCCATTCTCAAGAGTATATTCAATCTCCGTTCTAAGCGGCAGATCGCAAGTATAGTAAATACCATCACCGCTAGGCCAAAGTCTGTAGATAGCCCCATCGTCGTCTATTCTTACAACGCCGTTCTTCTCAATAATCAGAAGGTCTGCTCCATTTCTTGGCACTCTCGACAGAATGACCCCTGAACAAAGAAAAAAGACTAACGAAGCAACCATAAGAGCAATTGACCAAGAACAGTCTTTTTTTATTACAAAAAATAAGACTGTTCCTACAATTATGCCAATAACATAAATAACTGGTAATCCTATGTGAACTAATCCGTTAAAGACACCGATCCCGATTAGGAAAAACGATAGTGCAATCAATATTCCTGCTAACCACCTATTCATTGCTACCTCCTTTAATTAGTCACATTCTATCAAAAACAATACATAAAGTCAAGCCACAATCGCTATCTCTGAGAATTAAAAAAGACCGCCTTAGCGGTTATTTTATTGTGGACCCGGCCGGAATCGCCTGAAGTGAGCTTCGCTCTGGTTCAGGAAACCCCTGTTATATCAAAATGGACCGTAGCGGAATTGAACCGCTGGCCTCTACTATGCGAAAGTAGCGCTCTACCAGCTGAGCTAACGGCCCTTAATCTTGTTCGCCAATCTTCCTAATTTTTCATCATCCGCTTTCTCTCCTAGCTTAGTATCAATGAACCCAGGATATCTGTCATAATAAACTTTTTTTTCTGATTCAGCAGACTCAAAACCTTTAGAAAGACCGTAAAGAGGATAAAGTTTAATATGAGCATGATCAACGCCCGTTCCTTCAATAACTAGGGCGACTTTCTCAACTTCGAGTTTCTTTTTTAAAAAATGGGTAAGTGCTTTGGCTGATATTAGAAAATTCTTATAAGCATCCTCTGGCATTTTTGTGTAGTCAGATGGATAGTGAGTTTTTGAAATCACTAAAGACTGTCCTTCTGTGTTTGGAAAAAGATCCAAAATAGCAATAACATTATCATCCTCATAAATTTTATGAGAAGAAATGTCTCCTTTTACGATTTTACAAAAAATACAGTCTTTCATAAATTTGAGTTATGACTTGGTAACGCGCTCAACGTACTCGCCCGTCTCAGTGTTGACTCTGATTACGTCACCCGAGCTAATAAACATAGGGGCTTTAATTTCTGTTCCATTTTCAAGAGTAACTACCTTTGTGCTTCGCTGAGCTGCATCAGTTTTTACTCCAGGAGGAGCTTCTTTAACCATAAACTCCATTTTAACAGGTAGCTCAAGAGAAACAATTTGTTCGTCAAATTCCATAGCCTTAACAGGGCTATTTGGTTTTAAAAATTGTATTTGGTCAGCAACAAGTGACTCGGCAAGCATGAATCTTTTTGATGGATCATCAATTTCGCAAAACCAGAACTCGCCTCTATTGCTATAAAGATACTTTATTTCTTTTCTTTCAATATCAGCTTCTTCAAAATTGTCTGATGACTTGAAGCTTTGTGAAAGCAAATTGCCTGTAATCAGGTTCTTGATTTTTGCTTGGAGAGTTGAAGATCCTCGTCCCATAAAAACATGCTTAGCTTCAACTACTCTATAGGGCTGGTCTTTGTATATGAAAATCCTTCCCACTCTTAAATCTTTTATTGATAGCATTGCGTTAACAGTTATAACAAGTAATATGCGTTAACATTTTGTATCATATTTGAGGGCAAAATAAAACCCCATACTATACAGCATGGCGCTTTTTTTGTCGGAGTCCTGTCAAAATTAAAACCCCGAACCACATTAGGTCCGGGGCAGAGCCTTACACTATGCTAAGTGTGGGCACGATACTCTCATTCTTCTTTGAGAACAGGAGTACAAGCCTGCTCGCATTTTGTACAAATAAAGTGACACGTTCCGACTTTCTGAGTAGCAGGATCATCACCAATAAAATCTGGTGACATATCACTGAGCCTCACTTCAGCCTCACAACAATGTGAAGCGTAGAGAGACAAGTCTTCAAGCTGATCCTTGGCCTCATCATCTTCCGTTATTTCGGGAAAGAATGCTCGGGTCAGAACTCTGACATAAGTTTCTTCCATTCTTTCAAAAAATTCAAGTACTACATGACTTTCGTCGTTCAAATAATCTATAAGGTGCTTGAAACATTCTCTACTATGAATATGAAACATTTCATGCATAAGATTATGCGTTAATTCTCCTCTAGCAATTTCGCTACTTAGACTAATGGTGGCAACTCTCTCAAGTCCAAGAATTCTCACATAGGCCCTCAATTCTTTAAGAGATTGTTTGTGTTCGTCCCTTAAAAATTCGTCCTCTTTTGGATCTTTTATGTCTAGTTTTATGGTCCATCCTTGAAGCTCTAATAGAATTTTTCCTTCTTCAATAACCTTTATTGCTTCTTCTCTGGTAAAATCCATCTTAGTTTCGTCTACTGACATTTTTCACCTCTCTCCACCCAAGACAAAATGTCTCCAGGCCAGCTTCTTGTTAATAAAAAAGGCGAAGGTTCTTCCCTCCGCCCCTTAGTTTTTCTGTTCTATTTGGAAATGTGTATGTCCTTCTTAGTTTTCCAAAGTTCTATTTTTGGAGAGCCCATCTTGCCAATACTAAAGCCCTTTTCTTGGGCATAGCTATTGTCGTACCGCAGGTAGTGTCCGGTAATAACAACTATGGCCTTTCTTTCGACAACGGCTTTTCTCCGTCTATCAACGTCTTGGAAAAGAGTGCTATCGTCAATCATAGTGTGAACATGACCCATCAAACTTAGGTCGGCACCAAAATTTCTGGCAATATCCAGGGCAGCCTTAAGCTTGGTATGCTCAAAGCGTGCTCCGCTCGTTCCGTGAATACTGTAAACGGTGTATGACTGTTTACCGACATAGAAAAGGTTCCAGCATGCATAACCGAGATAGGGCACCTCAAATTCTCGCGCCAGATCCTTAACGATATTTATGCTTGTATTCTTTAGAATACGACCTTCATGATTGCCGATGTGGATACCCACAAGTAAGTCCGCCGCTGCTAAAGGACCAAGAACATGTTCTCTAATAAAATCCTTCTGTCGCTGCGGATTAAGATTCTGCATATAGACAGAATCGCCGACAGAACCCCTTAGGCCTGCCTCGATATAATCACCCATACCTATTACATGAACACCTTTCTCAACACAGTATTCAACCTGTCTGAGTACTCTTTCTATGTCACAGTTTGGATGGCCTTCGTGAATATCTCCAAGAGCCAAAAGCTCAGCATATGGTTTGCCTGGTCTTACCTCTAGTCGCCTGCGATTTAGGCGAATATGGTCTACCGTAACTAGTTCGTTTCTCATTTCCATTTCCTTCCTCCTCCATTTCATAATAAACCAGTTCCTATAACCAGTTATTTTTCAAGTTGTGAAGAACAAACTTCTTTTAAGCCTAATACTCTAAACAGAAAATGTCAATAGCGTTGATAAAGTAGCTGCTGTATTAAAAAAAACCCTGTACCATTTGATACAGGGCACACTCGACATGTTGTGTCGAGCAATTTCTTCTTTGCGTCTCTTTGCTAATTACTAAGCATATCAATCATCTTTGCCAGGGTTCCGACAAAACCCAATAGAGTCGGAAGCCAAGCAACTGGCAACCCAAACACCGCCATTGCAACCCCTCCGGTGAGTAGACATAGCGATGTGAATAGGTATGTTCCATCGTGCGTATCCTTGAAGCCCAAGACAAGAACAAGCAGCAAGACAATGATTCCTAGTACGAACGGAATCCAGCCCACTGAAGCACCTACTCCGAAGACTCCCATCAAAACGCCACCAACAACACACACAAGGCACAACAGTATTATTCCAAGTTCTTTCATCTCTACCCCCTTATATTCTTTCGTCAAGCTTTGCTTCTTTTTTATATGCTATCACACTACAGGCAAGATGTCAAGCACTGATCGCTCTTTTAACTTTCTTGAAATCTTCTATAAGAGTAGTTTTTTTATTCGCATTATAAACTGCTACTGCTGGATGATAAAGTGGAATAATTTTAAGTTCGCCGTTGGGACCCTGGGCATTAAAAACAACACCCCTGATTTTACTAATCCCTTCGACCTGATCGCCAAGTCCAAATTTTTCTAAAATATATTTAGTTGCAAAATTACCCAAACAACAAATCGCCTTAGGATCGATCACTTCAATTTGTTTGTCTAAATTAGCCACACAAGAAGCTATTTCTTTTGGCAGTGGGTTTCTGTTGTCTGGTGGGCGACACTTTAATATATTGCAAATATAGACATCGTCTCGTTTGAGGCCGATTGATTCTAAGAGTTCAGAGAGAATACTGCCACTTCGACCGCAAAAAGGATAACCTGTTAAATCCTCGTTCTTACCAGGTGCTTCGCCAACAAACATAATATCAGCCGTGTGACTGCCCTGGCCAACAACCGGCAGGGTTCTTGTTTTATAGAGCGGGCATTCTTTGCACTTAATTACCTTGTCCTTAATTTCTAAAAGTGCCTTATCATTTTTTGTCATTTTAGTCATATATTCTATCTTACTAAAAAAACTTTATTTAAACAAAAAGCCCTCTTTTCTAAGAGGGCTTATTTCCTAAAGATGTTCTATCAAAGTTGAGTGGATTCGGAATTCAGGAAAAGGCACAAAGCCTTGCTGACCCGAGAACACTCCAACAACAACACTATTTTCATCAAGCACAAAAACCGTAATGGCGGAGTTACCACCCCCAAACCATCCTTCTTCACAGTTAACCGAAAATGGGACTTCAATATCGCTAATATCCCACTCGAGTACCGCCTCGTAAGATCGATTGGCATTATTGATGCTGTAACCCAGGTCACACATAGTGCCAATTCTGACTGAATCCTCAACACTGAAACCCAGACAGGTAGCCGTAACAACATCTTCTGGATCGAATCTCTTGGGAATAAATCGAGTTTTGTGATCTAAGCTGTAAACAAATGCTTCTTCCATTAACTCTCTCACACACGTCATTGTTAGATCGTCGGCTTCACCATATTGAGCAATGCCGGCCGCTAAAGGTTTCATAACCCCGTAACGTTCATCAGGCAATGCTAAAACCCCATATTTAGTTCGAAGAATTACTATTCCACCGCCTCGGTAAAGCCTCTCCGGTGCCCCTTCTTCAAATTTTCTGTTGTCAGAGGTCGCCAACTTGAAGTCTTCTATAAAGAGAAAATTCTCTCCGACTCTTAAAAAGAGCGGGATACCAAGATCGTCTTCCTTCGTCACGCTTAGTTGTCCTAAAAACTTTGCTTCTTCGTCACGCAGTGAACTCACATGAACTATTTTCATCCCCTTTACCTCCTAACGCAACACTACACTAATAATTAGTTTTTGTCAATACGTACTCCTTTAATCTTTCTGTTTTATTCCTACTTCAAAGATGATAGAATAAAGGAAAGAATTGTGTCAAAAAAATAATGTCAAAAACTTTAGAAAACTTAACAAAAGCCTTTATTGGCGAATCGCAAGCAAGGAATCGCTATTCCTTTTACGCAAAGATTGCTAAAAAAGAAGGCTTTGAACAAATTGCTGAGATTTTCCTCCTAACTGCCGAAAATGAAAAAGTACATGCGAAAAGACTTTTTGAGCACATTCAAGAATTAAAAGGAAAAAATGACGAAGCCATTGTTGTTGAGACCGAAGCGCCAACAGTTTACGGCAAGACGAAAGACAACTTGAAAACCGCTATTGCGGGCGAAAATTTTGAGCATTCAAAAATGTATCCCGAATTCGCTAAAGTAGCCAAAAAGGAAGGCTATAATAAAATTGCAGCCAGATTAAAAGCAATTGCTATGGCCGAAATGCATCATGAAGAAAGGTACAAAAAGCTCTTAAAAGAAGTTGAAGCGGGTACGATCTTTAAAAAAACGAAAGAAGCCTGGTGGGTCTGTCGTGAGTGCGGCTATATCCATTTTGGAAAGTTTCCGCCAAAACTTTGTCCAGCGTGCAACCATCCTCAAGCATATTATCAAATAATGTGTGAAAAATATTAGGTATTAATATGAATAAAATATCATTTACTTTTATAATGTTGGTAGGAATATTGTGTCTTGCTCCGTTAGTTGTGGAGGCTGGCGTTCCAAATGATAGCCAATTGATTCATTTCAATTTTATTCAAAACGGAAAAAATCTTAACCAGTTACCAGAATTTGATTATCAGTGCTATGGCTATGGTGTTTGGGAAAGTGCTGATAATAAGTTGAAGGAAATTATAAATATTTCAGATAAGGACTATTTAAAATACTCAGGTGCTCAAGATGATATTCTGAATGACAAAGGAGCATTTAAAAAACCCATGTACCAAACCGAAAGCTGTAATATGAGAGTTGTGCTAGACGATAATGAGTATTTGATTGACGACCTATGGGAAAAATATAATGACAATTTAGTGTGCGAAAGCCAATACGACAGAAGGATTGATGGTAAATATTATAAAGAAGCAGGAAAATACGAAAAGTGCGTAAAGCAAGCCGATAAGGGTTATGAATATTGTAACTTTCCTATGTATGTTGACAGATATGCTAATCAAGAAGAGTATCAAAAAGCACGAGATCGTTGCAAGGAGCGTAGCAATAACATAAGATTGTGCAATCAACAACTCGAAGACGTGACTTCCAAAATTCAGATGATAAGCGACGAGAGACCATTCCACTATATGTGTGATTTAGAAATAGAACTTTTAGGCGATGATTCTGGCACCGTAGAACAAGCTCGTAGTAATATATTCGCACAATTTTTCAACTCTATTAAATGCTTCATATTAAAGCTTTTTAAACGAGCCTGTTCGTTGTAAATAGACACTAAACATGACTAAATTAAACGAAATCTATCGCTGCAATATCTGTGGCAATATTGTTGAAATGACCCATGCGGGTGTTGGTGAATTAGTCTGCTGTGGCCAATCAATGGAATTGTTAGAAGAAAAACTAACTGCCGAAGAAGGAGTTGAGAAACATGTGCCTATTTCAGAAAAATCTGAAAATAGCACAAAAGTGAAAGTTGGTTCAGTGGAACACCCAATGACTGAAGAACATTATATTGAATGGATAGGAATTGTGACTGAAGATGGAAAAATTGGCAGAAAGTTTCTTTCGCCAGGCGACAAACCAGAAGCGGAATTTTTCACGCCAAGTGAACCTAGAATGTTTCGCGCCTACTGCAATTTACACGGACTTTGGAAAAATTAATACAAATACCTTAACTTACTACCATGAACCCAGAATTATTAAATTTAGCCTATTTTGGAAACACTATAAGGCAATATCTTTTTGCCCTAGGAGCAT
>Ga0222658_1000964_pt1 | contig 13669 bp, 7 predicted proteins | sample AntAcemetagen476_FD_179830 | JGI IMG/M metagenome (GOLD analysis project Ga0222658, IMG submission 179830) | Saline water microbial communities from Ace Lake, Antarctica - #476 | ecosystem: Environmental > Aquatic > Non-marine Saline and Alkaline > Saline | place: Antarctica: Ace Lake | collected... | reverse complement strand
TTCTGCATCCACACCTCCTTCTGTCTTAAACTTAACAAAATCTCCTATTTCTACAGGTTCCACGTCTATGATTCTTTTTAATCCATCAAAGTTTTCTTTTACAACTCGCTTTGTCGCCGCTAATCCATTAGGCGTGTTCTTTCGTTGCCATGCGTTATTTGTAGGACTCCATCTGAACCCATTAGATTTTAATACTGCCCTTATTTCGTCACTGGGCTTTTCATCAAATACAATCTGTACCCGTTCAATGTCAAAGTTGTTGAGTATTTCACCGCCCTGAAAAGTTCCTATCTTTTTAGTACCGGAATTAGATTCAGCTATTTTCATTTTAGCTAATCGCTCTTGCATCCTCTTAATATTCGCACGATTATTTGCAAGCTCAAAGCCTTGGAATCCTACCTTTTCGCCTCTATCTGGCTCTAGTAATTTTTTTGCTTGGGATTTAGTTAAGTTTGTTTCGTCTACAATTCTACTAATCTTTTCCGCATCCGGAATCTTCTTTCTTACTATGGCATTCACAGCCTTCATAGTTTCTTGATTTTCCTCTGCTTTAGCGAGTTTCTTTTCAAACACTGCTACTTCGCCGCCAGCATCTTCTATTAACTGCTTGTTGAGTTTTCGCCTAATAGCAATTCTTGCTTTTTCGTTCCATTCTAAAAATTCATCCCGCCTTTTATCTTCCGTTGCCATTCGCTTGCGATTTCGTTCTACAGGGAATTTTGCAGGTCCAGTTATCATAGAACTTGCTGTCCTTGATTTTGCATCTAACAAAGAATTGAGTCGCTTAATGTAACCTTGTTTGTATCTTTTCAACTCATCGACAAGAATGGTTTTTTGTTCCTCAGATTTAACAAGAGGCTTCATATCTGCATACACAGATTCTATATCGTTAAGATATTCTTTTTGCACCTCTTTCGCTCTTTTATCTGGCGTGAAGCTTATATTGCGATATGCGTCTGATGCTCTTTTGAAATCGATGTCATCAAGAGATACATCTATTGGCATGGCTTCTGGGAGTTCTTCAATACTTTTTGGCTTTTCTACTGCCTTTTGTCCAGACCCGCCAGTAGATACTCCAGAAACTCCTTCTTGTCCCGGAACCCTGAGCCTACTGGGGCCGCTTGTCCACTTGTCGAGAAGTTCACTGGTGACTTTTGCGAGCGTTTCCTTTGTCGGGTTTTTGCCGTATTCTTTTGTTGCATCGTTTAATGCCTCCGCTATTGGTCCTTTGGCGTTTGCTAACTTTTCCAGCATAAACAAGACTTCTTCGGCCTGTTCCTTGGCAGCAAGGTTCTCAACCTTAGCCAGGACATTGCCTTTAGCCTCTATTATACCAGTTTTCGTTGCAAGTACGCCAAAAACCTTCTTGTTGGTTTTCAGTTTCTTTTCTACGTTTGCTAAAACCTTCGCTCTTTCAGCGTAAAGGCTCTTTTCTGTGGTATCCATGCCGAATAAAGTTTGCTCTGATGTTGTCAGGACAGGGGCGGTATCGATAGTAGCTGCCAGAAGTTCAGCCTGCCGGACAGTATCTATCTCACCTTCAAGGATCAGATCGGCAACCTGCTTCTGCTGTGTATCACCTAATCCCTGCCTGCCTATCGGAGCTGCGAAGTTAGCCGGTAATTTCTCATCAACAACCAGTCTAAACACATAGTCAGACAGATCCTTCATGTCCATACCCTGCTTGACTATTGCATTATTAGTTGGTACGCCAGCTTTTTTAAGGCTCGGGACCGACATATCCGAGTCTCTAAACAGCTTCGCTGCGTCAATGGCGGTTCCTTTACCGTCAGCCAGGTTGCGCAAAGCTCCCATAGCCCTTGCCTCTGGTGCAGTTATGCCTTCCTCTTCACGGACTACCCAAGCGTCAAGGGTCTCAGCGCCGGTCTTCTTGGCTAACGCTACTCTGTGATGACCGTCAACTATGAAGTATTTACCTGCCTTATCCTGCCATACAAGCACCTGTCCGGCCTTAACCGGATCGAACGCCTCAACATCTTTAAGAGCCTCGGTAACTCCGCCTGCCAGCTTCGCACCTAACTTGAACTGGAACGTCTTAGGATCGACGTTGATCTTCTCAGTTGGCAACGATATTGGATGGAATGTCTTACCTTGCACAGTTACAGGTTTACGGGCCGTCGCTGCTTCCGGTAGTTTTTCCTTTACCTCTGGGGCTACGGGTTCCTTCGCCTTCTCCCTGGCTGTCTTCGATGGTGTTAATTCTATTTTTTCTAAGACTGTAGGATTAAGAAGGATTAACTCACCTATATCTGCATAACCACTCGTGCCAGGCTTTCCACCAAGAACATAAGCATACTTTCTTCCAATATCATCAATGGGGCGAGATACATCAACTTGCTCTATATCCCATGTACTCGTTCCATTAAAGGAATCTAATTCAAAATATTCGTCAGTGCCGTACTCAGGGAAATCTCCTCTTCCCTCGTCGAGTATCTTTGAAGCAATATCAACGGTATCGCCTACGTTCCACTCTTTGTCTGCAAATCGCAACCCTATTCCTTCGGGTAAATCCTCACCATCCTTTATCTTTTTTTGATATGTCTCTACTGTTGATTCTACTTTCTCAGCCAAGCCCTTCTCCCTGGCGGCAAGCAGCTCATCAAGCTCTGCCTGTTCTGCTGGCGTGTCGATCTCGGCTGCTGCCTTGGTCTGGGTTGGGTGTGTACTGGCCTTTTTGGCCGCATCTGCAATCGCATTCTGCCTATGCCTCTGTTGCTGGGCTCCGGGAACGGTAGCCCCCTGGGTTAGTCTAAATAACTGAGACTCTTCCTCTTTCAATTGAGCTAACAGTTCTTTGTCACCGGAAGCCTTGGCTGTCTTAATCTCTTCCTTTACTTCATCTAATCTATCCGCCGCCTTATTACCAATGTTATCAGCATATTCTTTTGCTGGCATATCACCCAACTCTTGCTTTGTTTTCCCTTGAGCAAGAGGATGTTCACTAGCGACTTCTGCCTCGGCTGCTTTCTCAGCCAATCCCTTCTCCCTGGCTGCAAGGATCTTATCAAGTCTGGCCTGCTCTTCGGGCGTGTCTACCGCCGCAGTCTCTGTGGGTAGAGTGCCCGCTGCTTTGCGGTCGGCTACGACTTTGGATAACATGCTTTGCTTTGCGGGCTCTGTGGCCGCCGCTACGGGCTTTGCAGCTGTGGGGGTTGCCGTGGGTTGGGTCTTGCCTTGTTCGGCCACTGGCCGGGCAGCAGGGGCTCTTGTTGTAGGCTTTACTGTTCCCTTAGCAGTATCACCAGTAACTTGCTGGATCGGCTCTGGGCCGTGGGCTTCCCATGTATTAGCAGCCATTTTGTTAAATTCATTATAATTCTTGCCGTGGACTTTACTCCACAAATCCATCATCTTGCCCATTTTTGCCTGCGCCCTGCCCAATCTAACCGACTCCTGGGGGGTGAGCCTTGACTTTGCACTGAGCCTCGCGGCCTCCCTAAACTCCGGCATACCTCTCATTTCGTACATGGCCCTCATAGCCTTGGCCATCTTCATTGACTGGTTGAGTGGAATATCTCTTGAAAATGGCAATTGCTGTTGCCATGTTTTAACCATCTTATAGTCAGATATCTTTCCCTTCGCTGAGCCTATCGTGGCAAAGGCAACTGGTATCAAGGCAGATATAACTACATCTTCATTAGATCCGCCCTGTACTTTAGTATATCCTGCAAGCGACCCTGACTGCGCAGCAAGGCGAAGAGCCTTTTGTGCGGTTGTTATCCCCGGCAGAGCTCCAGGTAAACCAATAACAGCAGCCATGGCAGCACCCTCGCCAGGCTTACCATCAGTGTTCGCCATTTCAAATGATAACGCTCTTAGCAGGTTGGGGTATTTATTCAGCTCTGTCGGTAAGATTTTCCTGGTTAAGGCTGTCCTTGTTATAAATGCTCCTACTCCAGTTACGACATCAACAGCTTTTTCTCCTGCGTTCACGGGTGGATATATATCATAGTCAACCGAGCCTCTGTGTGTCTTTAATGCTTCTTCCGCAGCATCCGATATCTTTCTTGCGTCAGGAGCGTAGTACCCCTTCCTTGCGGCGAGCATCATTTCCGGCAGTGCTACTATTTTACCCCATGTTGAAAGTTTATCAAATTCTTCGGGCGATTTTATTTTCGCCGCACCCTCAAGAGCTGCACCGAGACCAACTATGTTTTTTGTGATAGCCGTACTGGGCCTACCGCGTTCAATATCGGACAAAATAAGCTGGTTGGCAGATTGTTTTAACCCACGTTTAATCAGGGAATCCCTGGGGGTTGCTGACACTGGCAGAGTAAACCCGACATCCCTTTGTAACGCTGTTAATTCATCAATATGGGTTTCCGGGACAACGAATAAATCCTCAATGGTTTCTATGTCTAATCCGGTATCGACAGCCATATCTTGAATTTCAATACCTATCTTGTATGCTTCTTCGGGGGTCTCAGCAGTAGCAACAGGACTTTCTTTTTGATATACTTCAAGAGCATCATCCCACGATGACCGTTCTCCACTGTAGATTTTCTGTGCTTTGTCCCAACTCATTCTTTATATCCATCCTCGGCAGCAAGCCGCTTTGCTTCTTCAATATCACCGTCCGCTATTTGTAGATATTTCACCTGTATTTGCGTTGTTAGTTTTTTCCTGGTCCCCTTACGTTTCTTCGTTAACCTATTGTAAGGATCCTTATCTTTTACCTTTCGGCCCTTTGCTTCAGTTAAGGCAGATTCAAGTGTTGAATATCTCGGCAAGTTGCCACCCGCTTTTTCTCTTTTCAATGCTCTCTTTACAGCGATATCGGTTTGATTATAGGTTATTTTTTTACCTGCAAGCAAGTCATCTATACCTGTCTGGCCAATAACGAGAGACGGAATATTAACCCAATCGCCATCATCAAGCTGCACAGTGACTGAGATTTCTGTCGAAAAACCGCCGCCTGGGCGTTTAAGGATTCCAAGCTCACCCTTCAGAACATCGTCGTGCTTCCCTAACGGAATACTTTTTACATTAGTCTTTTTCCCAACAATATTGTCGTAGTCTTCCTGCGTACTCGGTCTATAAGAAGTAGCTCCCATTTTGCGGTATTCTTCTGGCACGTCATCGCCGGTCAGCAGTGGCGGCAAGTTTGCTGCCATTGCTTCTGTCTCCATAGCAATCTGTTCGTCGGTAGCATTTATTGGCAGTCTGGCTCTTGCCCGATTCTCAGCTTCTATCTTTCCCATTTCCAGATTAAATTCGGTTTCACGAAGTCCGGCCTCTACATCTGACATCTGGAACGTCGCGGCAAGTCTCCGGCCTTCTGGGAAAATCTCAGAAAGTTTCAACTGATCGCCCTGGCTGGCAATCCACTCAGAGAAAGCCTGTTGGAAATCACCCAATTGCTTTTCTCTTACAGGGGCTTGTTTAACATAGCCAAGTGAATCAGTTTTTAGAAGGATGCCCTCTGCGAAGTTATCCACCTTAGACATCATCTGGCCATAGCCTTGCTCATATTGGGCATTGGCAGACTTGACAATTGCATTGTAGTCAGTCTCGTTCAGCGTAGGCTCGATAAACTGTTTCTCGCCGTCCTTGTCTACATAGTAACCAAACCTGGCGTTGTGTGCTTTCTCTAAAGTCTCATCCCTTGTTGTTGCATGAGTCAATATTCCCATTACGTCTTTGTTAAGCTGTATCCGAACTTGCTGATTAGTAACTATATTGATCCCTCTTAGTTTACGGTCGGTCTCTTTGATTGACTGCTGCCACTTAGACTCCTGCTCATCTTCGTCCAGGGATGTACTTTCGATCAAAGCTCTTATATCAGTAGACATTGTGCCGTCTTCCTGCTTATATTGGCCAGTGTGTATTGCGTCATTCACAACACCCCTGTCAGACTCTCTTTGAACTTTAAGGGCTTCCTCATCTTGGACCTGCTGACTTTTAACCCTCTCTTCTATATCATTAAGTAAACTTCTCGCATCTTTACGGCTCACCCCTGACTCAATGAGACCAGCTATTGTTGCTGGATCACGAAGCATTTCCTCTACCGCCGGATAACCCTGTGTTGCTGCCATTGTAAAAGCCTGCTGTTCTACGCCCCCCGTAACCTGGTCAAGTCTCATCTTCTCAAACTGAGCGGTTTTGTACTGGGTAGCCGCTTTCTTCATAATCTCAACATTCTGAGGGTCTATCAGTACACCGCTTTGATTGTCTATTAATGTTTTCCACTCGTCAAGAGAAGTGGAATCGTTGCTCTTTTTTAGGTTCTCAGATTGAAGGTTAAAATTCTCTTGTTCCCTCTGCTTAATGATCTGTGTTATATCATTACCAGAGTTGACGAATAAAGCTTCTTTGTTCTGAGCCATCCAGTTCTTAGCGTAGTTCTTAACGTCCGGCAGTCTCGACTTCTGGCCAGCGTCCTCGATCTCTGCTATCATCCTGCCCTGCGCGTCTCGTATGTCTCCTTCGCTGGCAAACGGATTGTCAGTAATATACTGGTTCAGGTTGGCCCTTGCCGTCTTCTCTGCGCCGAGGAAGGTAGCCTTCTCGTTATTGACTTTGGCGGTCAGGAGATTAGACCATACTTCGTTACCGATGCCCGAGATAACCTGGCCGACCTGCTGTTTACCAGACTGGTCAGCTAATGCAAGTGAAGGCTTCACCTGGCCTACGCTGCTCGGCGGTAGTTGGCTTGGTTGGTATAGTGGTATTTGTGCTGCCATTTAGTCAACTCCTATATAGTTCATTTTAATATCTCGCATACATGGCTCCTGCTTGTGGTGTTACTGTTCCAACTTTGGGAAGACCTGTGATAGGTGCCGGTGACTTGCTAAACCAACCAGCCTTATATCCAGCCATCCCCATAGACCCCAGACCAGACAATCCTTGAGCAAGAGCAGTTGACCTTGACTGCTTGCGAGCCTTCTTGCCGGTAGCTATCTCCAAAGCAGCACTCGATCTATACGCATCAGATTGGGTCCTGCCACCTTCAAGAACATAGCCTATATCCTGAGCAATTAAACCCTGCGTCTCTCTCTCGATCACCAGGGGATCGCCTACGTTTATCCTTACATTGCCAGCAGCGAATTGAGACTTCTGAGTAGCGAGGAGCCTCCTGCCCTGGTCACCTCGCAGCTTAGCTTCCTCGACGGACGATTTCCGTGCAGCATCGGCGTTAGCCATATCAATAGCTGCTCGCTGATTGGCAAGTTCCTCGGCGTCTTCGCCTTGCTGCAGAGTACCTTTAACCTGCATAGCAGTGCCTGCGCCCATAGCAATTATTGCTAATGTTTCTAATCCCATTTTTTTAGTCCTTATCTGCTTTAACCAAGTAGTCCCGTCTGACCAAGTGTAGGAGGTGCGAAGCTTCTCGGCTGGAAAGCAGCGTTTCGTTTCCTATTCTTTTTAGCTATCTCTGATAACTGGTCCACTGGAGCTGCCGTCTTAATCTCATTAGGAGTAGGGGCAGGAGCTACAACAGTTTTCTTCTGGTCTTCTGTACCTAAAAACTTCCTTATCGGGTGTTTAAATGGAGACAGGGCTGTCATGTTCTGTATTGCTTTCTCAAAAGACATTATATCACCTCATAAATATTATTAGTAATACCTTCAAACAATAAACTTTTCTCGATACGAAGAAACTTCCCACCAAGCAACTTGGCGTATTTCTTACCATTTTTAAGATCAGAGGGTATACTGAAACAAGCCTTAGTTCCAGCGTGCTCAGTTATCCATAAATGCTTCAGCTTCTTACAAAACTCCACAACAGCACGCACCCTTGTTAAAGCAGAGTGTCTACCTGAATAGATAGCCCACGCCTCCCAACTATCTGTTAAATAAAAAGATCCGCAACAGGCAACAACCTTATCATCCTTAACATAAGTAAATGAATATACAGTGGTTTTTAATAATTCATTGATCGTATCTAAAGTTAATTCTTTCCACATCGGCCTATCTTCAACAATGTCATTTTTTATGGCCATTATATCTTCTGGTTGTAATGTTCGCAAACCTGTCATTATCATTCTCCAAACATATCATAGCTTGGCGTTATGCTTCTTATAGTCATCGGCATTGGCTTTGATGTCTCAACGTAAATAGTAGCCTTCTTCCTGCTGCCGTAAACGAACATCGAGTCTAAAGGTTTGACTACCGATGATCCAGGGTAAATACCCCAATCCTGAGCAGTCGCACTTGGGTCAACGTCAAGGTCATTAAAGAACTTCCAGACTGTTAAGGTACTATCGGCACCATTGCCATAAGACAAGGCTCCGGTCTGATAGACATCGAACCAAACACGATTGATCTTCTTATTAACAACCTTGTCTTGAGGATCAATATAAATCGGTAATGTCTCAAGTTTAGAAGTGTAGGGCATACCTATCAGTACCCTTGCTGCCGCATTATCTATCGTCAAAGCACCGTTCGCATCCACAACCTCCGAGCTCTCGATAAGCCTGTCTGCGTAAATAGATACCGTCTCGCCGATAAGATGGGTTGCATTTGTGAAAGATGCCTTCGCTGTACCAGTATAGGTTGCTCCACAGTCAACGAACCACGCATCGTTGGGATCACTGCCCCATATTCTCGGCTGGAAAACCTCGATATACCTTACGTCATTACCATCAATTGTACGAAGAACAGATACCCAGACCTCATCTTCAGTGCCTGTCGAACCAGGTATTGTTGCTACGCTCTCGAAATCTCCGTCTGTTATCTGTTTGGTCCAGGCAATGACAGCCTGGTCCATTTGGTATGTTAATGTTGCAATCTCGCCATCTTCTAATACGCACCATAAAATCGGATCAGGGCGGTACTGAAACGCTATATCTGCAATTCCACTATCAGTTATCTCCGGTGAAAGTATGGTCAAGTTGGACGATATGAATTTATCCGTCTGAAGCTCATATCCAAATCGTCTTATATTCCTACCACCCCGCTCCACATACAAAACCTCATCCCCCCCCATGACCGCCTGAAACGCATCGGAGCCGTATTGGCTCTGTGTTTGGTAATTAGGTGATGTCGGCGTTACAGCCTTCCCCTGTTCCCCCCATGTGCCACACGAGCCGCTTGAGCCTATCATAAGGTAATCTCGTGAGAGTAGCCACCTGATCGGGTTCTGGCCTTCCAGGGCCACCGTGAACGCCGATGTGTCTAATGTGCCCTCTGTGAAGTTTGCGTAATCGTCGGGGTCCTGCTTACCGAACCATAGTACCTGCGGATAAGACTCAGAGCCGCCGAAAACAAGCCTCTGCTGATGGAACGCTACCGTTTTAGGCCAGCCCCTGTAATCAGAGAAATAACCCTCTCGCCATTTGCTTGTCGCATCGGTGTTTGCTAAATCAGAGATCACGGTTGCAGTTGTAACCGTTGATGAAGCATACGCTGTTATTTGCACTATACCATGATTCAAGGAATCAGATATGATGAAAGTCCAGTCGCACTCACCTGATGAAAAATCAGACATTAACACCCTGTAAATCGCCCCAGATTCCTCTCTCTCGGCCTGGTTGTCGAAGTTAGTATCAACAAGGGGGGATAATGCGTTTTCCCATGTAGTGCCATCATCGGTGCTTCTCTGAAGCGTTACAGTAGCTTCCCACGTACCTGATGTCGAAAATGAGTAATTACCTATGAAAGAGGGTGTTACTGTTGAGTTGGTATCTGAATCTAATGAACCATCAAAAACAGAAGTATCTCTCGGTTGGTTTATTTGCCAGAGCGAGCCAATGTGCCCTGATTTGAATAGCTGATCACTTGCTGTAAGCGTAATTGATCCTGTTGTTCCTGACGGTGTTATAGTCGTTGCTATATCAGTGTTTTCTTTTTGGAAAGGACCCGTTTCTATATCAAGTGTAGATAATGTCCACTCATCATGTTGGATTCTGTTTAGCTTCCTCGGTTCATAGTCGCCATGTGCCAGATATAACTCATTATCAGATTGAACATATTGGATACCACTCAAATCAGCGGCAAGGTACGGTGTTACAATCTCATAGATAGTTGGGACATCATATAAACTTGCTATTTCGGATGGTGTTAAAACGTCTTCAAAAATAGCAATGTTATCAAGTTTATCAGCCCAGACATTATCAATAGCACCAGCCCATGAATATTCAGCACCTATCCTTACAAGTGCTGCTGTATCCTCCATTTTAACGTACGAAGATAGATTGGTTGCGGTCTGATCGACATCTACAGTATCAACATACAAATCAATATAATTTGCTGCTGTTGCCCCTGTCCATGAAACATTATTGCCGTCGTATGTTGTAGAAATGAAATGCCAGCCGATTGTCAAAGCGTCATCGGTTATGGCTGAAGGATGGACATTTTGCAATTCCTCTATTCCATTATCGCTATTATAAAGAGCCGTTACTTCGGTCTGGGAAAGTTCCTTATTGAATAACATTACATTGTCTATTCTGCCATTGGCCCAGCGACTAAATGCGACATCGTGACCAATATATACATTTCCGGGGCCTGGGTCCATAGCTACGTAAACACCCGATTCCGTATCTTCATCGTCAACCGCAGTGCCATCAAGATATAGCGTTACACCAGAAGATGATTCCGTTCCATCATAAGTTCCAACTACATGAATCCACGAACCCTCTTGTGCGGTAAGGGGTGTGTCGTATCTGCGACCGATATATTTTATAGCAGATGTATCGAAAAGTCTAAGTACTAAGTCATCACCTGAATCGACAGCAAAAAGCCATTCTCTATTAGTACCGTGGGTTTTAGTTAATATAGGAAAAGAGGTAGCGTCATCCATATTTATCCATGCAGATACTGAAAAGGGACTATCATCCGAACCATCACCAAAACTTAAATCAGCATGGTCGTCTATTCTTATCCTGTCATTAGTACCATCGAAATCTATTGCATTCACGATCTTACCAGGAACGCTATGGGAAGATGTATAATTAGAACCCTCATCGTCCATGACTCCATCGTGATCTCCGGTTACGTCATCTACGGTAGAGTTATTAGCACTATCGTTTAATTTCCACTGTGCGACTAAATCAGAATCAAGGAACCCACTCTCATCCGCAATAGACATCTTTAATTTCTGTGATGTATCAAGCGATAACTTCCATTCCCTTGCATTACCTTCGTACCACTTAGATATTAAAACTTGCTCATCTAATTGTTCAGTTATATAAGCCCACCCTGTTAAACTAAAATTCCCATCAATACCCTCGACAAAGGTAAAATCTGCATGATCGGTAACGGCAACTGCATAAGTTGCCTCGAGATCAAATCCCTTTGAGTTTTTGGCGGTTACGCTTATATCTTCTGTGTTAGCCGTAGCAACCCCGTTGTGAGTAGCACCATCGTTATCCACAACCGTTGTATTATTAGCATCGTCATTTAATGTCCAATGAGCTACTATATTGTCAAGGCCAGATAAATTCTCCGTCCCACCAATACGCAATATCTGTCTTTCGTCCCTGTAAAATCGTGCATACAGATCGCCAAGCTCAAGCATGTAAGTATCATCAGTAGAATACTTAAAAGGAATAAGTCTTACAGGATTATCGCTGTCCTTGGCCTTTGCTATGAACTTAGTTCCAGGTCTTCGCTCCACCGGACCCATAACAGACACAAGCATGTTCTCAATGGTCCGGCAGCTTGAGTTATACTTTTGATAGTCCGGTCTGCCTTCCAGGAGAGGGGATACTTTTCCATTATTAAACGATAGATACGTTGGACTAACGCCTAATGCAACTGTCGCTATTAATAATAATATTATTGCAATAAAGCGTTTCATTAAATCGACCTCCTATTGCCACTAGCATCGGTGTATGTACCCAAGTTAGATGCAATCCTTGGAACTGCGCTACCAGAAGATCGACCACCAGAGAAGTCATTTACAACTTTTGAGTAGTTATTCGACTGACTCTGTATCGCTCGTTTAGCTTCCGGTACTGTTAATTGATGATACTCTGTAAGTAATCCCTGCCTGAACTCTGTATTCCTACCCATAACAGGAGCAAGCTCAGCAGCTAAAAGCTGTGCAATGGTATCCTCAAACTCGTCACTGAATAAAGCGTATGTCTCCTGGTCAATGACGTACTCGATATAAGCACTATCGCCGCCAAGATTCGTAAGATCGTTAGTCAAAAGCAGGAAACCATCGCTGTCGATATTGGTTATTACCCTGTGCTGATATTCCCTATGAACACGGGTATTCACACGGATAACCTCATCCTTCTGCCGTACCATAGCAAAATAATCGCTTGGCAATTCAAACGCATACATGTAACCGCTAACCTCTGGGGCTTTGCTGATCTTGCCTGTGCTGTCCGTATAATCCCATGAAGCAGTACCTTCAACTCCGGTCAGGGTGAACGTCGTCGTCGTTGGTACTGTAGCAACCGTATAGGTATTACCGTTCAACGCAACAACCAAAGTGCCTTGCAGGTCAGATAGGAACCTGGTATCAGCGATGCTGAGCCCGTGTGCCTCTGCTGTAGTGAATGTAACAATACCCTCCACATTCACCAGGGACTCAATAACAACGTCATCCTGGATCAAGTCGTCTCCGAGATCGGCATATTTAACCGTCTCATTAAACGGCGTCTTCATAGCAGCAAACTGTTTAATAACCCGCTTCCTAACAACAGGATATTTGGTATTGATAGCATTGCTTATCCGATCATCATCGGCGGTAAGTTGTACCGCAGTAACTTCGCCATTGCCGTTATTCTGATCGCCGAAACCGCCTAATCTGTAACCGGCATTATTTGCAATATCAATTAAGCCTGTAGCCATAATCAGTAACCCTTTATTAGAAGTTTCGAGTCACAATTCGCATCCGATGTGACGACAACCATAATATCAGCACCTCTGATATCTATTGACATCTCAGCGTTTGTGTTGTCGGCGGGAGATACAGTGCCCCAAGTGGAACCCCATGCACCAGCTGTCAAAACAACTGTGTCGGCAAGCTCGAAGTCGATCAGGTCATTACCTGCGTGAGTGAGGACATCTGTCTGTGTCTGCCCCCGGTTGTTCACAATACTGATCTTCTCACTGTTTGTAAATGTACCGGAAGCAGACTTGTAGCAAATAGTGCCTGCGGCATTACCTGCAGCCCACGACCCACCCGACAGAGTCGTTGATACGACTACAGCCGTCTCTTTGCTTGTAACCCCTGTCACAAGGTCTCCAGGTTTAGGCTCAAACGTCCCGCCAGATGTAAAGGTTATCTGGTCATAGACTGACTGTTGTGTACCAATAACCCATGCCAGTTGACCTGCGTGGCTTAGTTCACAGTCCTTGCCGCCGCCTAACGATCCGAAATAGATCTGATCCGTCCGAGTGCCACCGTCAGTTATTCCTATAGCTCGGAGCCTTATAGCGTTCCATTCGGAGTCAAGAGGATATATTGATATCTCCTCATCACCGGTAGCACCAGATGCAGCAACGTCTGTAGCAATGGCTGCATCAACAAGTAGTTTAGTCCTTGTGGTAACAGACAAAGCATTGGGCTCTACATTTGCACTTACATGCTCGTCTGCGATCTCCCATGGTACTTGGATCGTGTGCAGAATAACCCCATCAACATTACCAACAGCAGGGACCGACCTTGCGTAACCTGGTAAAGCCAATAAAACTAAAACCGCTAAAATTGTTAATACTTTTTTCATTTTCTAATCTCCTAATTATATCTTGAT
>Ga0222658_1000963_pt1 | contig 13692 bp, 15 predicted proteins | sample AntAcemetagen476_FD_179830 | JGI IMG/M metagenome (GOLD analysis project Ga0222658, IMG submission 179830) | Saline water microbial communities from Ace Lake, Antarctica - #476 | ecosystem: Environmental > Aquatic > Non-marine Saline and Alkaline > Saline | place: Antarctica: Ace Lake... | reverse complement strand
CATATACTGCAGACCTTGGGCAGGGCGAATGTCTAGAGCCGCTTAAAGAAAAGGCAATAAAAACAGGTGCTTCTAAGATATATATTGAAGATTTACGAGAAGAATTTGTTAGAGATTATGTATTTCCTTCTCTGAGAGCATGCGCATTATATGAGAACAAATATCCTCTAGCGACTGCATTAGGCCGTCCTCTTATTGCAAAAAGACTTTTAGAAATTGCTAAGAAAGAAAAAGCTGATGCAGTAGCACATGGATGTACTGGCAAAGGCAATGATCAGGTGAGATTTGAGGCAACATTTGCAGCATTAAATCCAGACATAAAAGTAATTGCGCCTTTGAGAGAATGGGAACTTAAATCAAGAGAGGAAGAGATAGATTATGCAAAAAAACATAATATCCCTGTTGATGTTACAAAGAAGAGTCCCTACAGCATTGATAGAAATCTCTGGGGAGTAGCAATTGAATGTGGGGCTCTTGAAGATCCATGGAACGAACCTCCTGAGGAAGCATATCAGATTACACAATCACCGCTGAAAGCTTCAAACAAGCCAGCATATATAGAGATATACTTTGAGACAGGCATACCAAAAAAATTAAATGGAAAGTCTATTAACAGTATAAATTTAATAGAAAAATTAAATAGATTGGGCACTCAAAACGGGGTTGGTAGAATAGATATGGTTGAAAACCGGCTTGTAGGAATTAAATCCAGAGAAATATATGAGGCTCCTGCAGCAGTTATTCTCCATAATGCTCATAACGCTCTTGAAGAACTAGTTCTTGACAGAGAAACCATGCACTTTAAGGAAATTATCTCTCAGAAATATGCAGAAATAATATACTATGGACTATGGCATTCTCCCCTAAAAGAAGCTCTGGATGAATTTGTTAATAAAACACAAGAGAATGTAACAGGGACAATAAAGGTAAAACTTTATAAAGGCACCTGCACTGTTGTCGGACGAAAATCAAAGTTCTCTCTGTACAGTGAGAACCTTGCTACTTACACATCTAAAGATACATTTGACCATAAATCCGCAAAAGGATTTATTGATATCTGGAGCCTTCCTCTGAAGGTTAGGGCACTGGTTAGAAAAAATGGAAAATAGAGTATTGTTAGAAAATTTAGGTACTAGACCCTATGTTGTCGCAGTGCTTAATAAGGCTTCTGTAGAAACTGCTCAATCAGCCGGGAAGCTTGGCGCAGACATCCTGGAGCTTCGTGTTGATATGCTGGAGCGCTGTTATCATACTGGAGAAAAAACAAGCTCTGTTATAAGACAATTAAAGAAAGAAGTTAAATTACCTGTTATTCTTACTATACGTTCCTCAAACGAGGGGGGCATGGCGAAAATAGCTGATGGCAGACGTCTTGATATTTTCAGGGAAGCTATTTCAGAAACAGATTTAGTAGATATTGAAATTAGTTCAGACCGCATAAATTCTAAGGTGATAGAACTTGCCAAAACACAGAATAAAAAGGTAATTCTTTCTTACCACAATTTTGAGAAGACACCTACATTGCCTTACTTGAAAAATCAGGCAGAAAAAGCATGGGATATGGGATGTGATATCCTGAAGATTGCAGCAATGGCAAGCAATATGGAAGAAGCAAGGAGATTACTGAATTTTTGCTCCAACTGGGAGAAAACAAAGATATCTGTTATGTCAATGGGTTCATTTGGTGCAATGTCCAGACTAGCTGGATTCCTATTTGGATCCTGTCTTACCTATGGATTCATAGATCAACCTACTGTGTCTGGGCAATTAAGTGTAAAGGATCTAGTTAAATATTATCGTATTCTTTATCCCTTGTAGAGACGTTGCAATGCAACGTCTCTGCCGTTATTTCGTCGTTTCCTCTACTTCACAAATCATTGCACCTTTTGCAAGCTTGACTTCCACCTTATCATGAGGTTTTACCCGACGAGTATCGGTAATTAATGTTCTCTGAGGTAATTTCAGTGTATAGCTGTATCCTCTTGAAAGGGTAGCAAGAGGGCTAAGCATATTCAACTTTCCTGAAAGATTGCTCATCCTCTGTATAGCAAGCTCCAGTATATGGGAACAGGTTCTGTCCATCCTTTCGAAAAAATCGTCAATCTCCTGCTTATATTGGACCAACCTTTCCTCTGGATGTGTTAAGGCATAAGAGCACAATAAACTGAGAAATTTTTCTTTTTTTAGACTTAAGTTATTTGTAAGAGCTGTAATAATCCTTGTTTGAAAATCCCTGATTTTTTGAATAACCTCCCTCAGCTCTCCAACAACAAGTTCAGCTGCTGCAGATGGAGTTGGCGCGCGCAGATCTGCAACAAAGTCACTTATTACAAAATCTATCTCATGACCAACTGCAGAAATAACAGGGATCTTTGAATTATATATTGCTCTTGCAACAATCTCTTCATTAAAAGCCCACAGGTCCTCTATAGACCCACCGCCTCTTCCAACAATCAGAACATCCATGTCCCCCGTCTCATTGAACTCATCTATTGCTTCAGCTATTTCTTCCCCAGCCCCTTCTCCCTGAACCTTGACAGGATTAATGAGGATCTCTACCTGATGGAAACGCCTGTTAATAACATTAAGAATGTCTCTGATTGCAGCACCTGTTGGGGAAGTTACAATCCCAATCTTTCTTGGAAACAAAGGAATTGGTTTTTTATGTTCAGGAGCAAAAAGTCCCTCTTTTTGCAGCTTTCTTTTAAGCTGTTCAAAAGCGAGCTGAAGTTCTCCAATTCCTCTTGGTTGAAGAAGCCCTACAATGAGCTGGTAATCTCCCCTGCGCTGATATACGCTTATGTTTCCAAGAGCCAGCACTTTCAAGCCATCTTCTACATTGAATTTTATCTTCTGGTTAGCTCCTCTGAAAAACACAGCTTTAAGCTGAGACTGTTCGTCCTTTAATGTAAAATAAATGTGCCCTGAAGAAGGTATTCTGCAATTTGATACTTCTCCTTCTACCCACATACTTGGGAAACTCTCTTCCAACAAATTCTTTATCTTTGAAGTAAGCTCACTTACAGTAAAGATATGCGTCATTACACTCTCCATTCTTCAATATCCTTATCAGAAACATGTTCTTCCTGTCCAAGTCTAATTGTTTGCTGATGACCCTTTTTGAACACATTAATATGCTTACATGTAGCTGTTTTCTTACAGTATATTGAGCATAATAAAGCCGCTGTTCTGATATCTTCATCATTTGTATTAGATTCGACCAAAACCACCGGGCCTGCTATATCTTGAGGTTCAAGATGTCGCATTTCATCCTTAGTAAATTTAACTAAACTATTATTTTCCTGCTCATTCCTTCCAATTATAACTTTTGTGCCTGATGGAAGTCTGAAGTGACGGCCGATCTTTAATAATTCAACATCTTTTAACATAAAATCCGGTTTGAATTTCATTAGATCTTTCATGCGTTTTGAGAAATTTGGCTCTGTAAGCAAACATCCACCAGCCGGAGTTGAAAACTCCTGAATTCCATATCTCTTTGCCAGCATAAACTGGGATTTTCTTGATCGGCCTTGAATATCAAACAACATATCTCTACTTATCCATCCTTTTATTTCGGGTATAGTAGGAGAAAGCAGCTTTGCAGATAAAGGACGAAGTATCAAGCCCTTTAAACCTGAATCCCTGTCTGCAATATTCATCGCATCCCTGCGCTGGGACATTGGCCTTTCTCCAAGAACCTCTCCTGTAATCAGGAAAGAAGCCCCTATTTTCTTCATATATTGACCGGCTTTTATTAGCATGTAAATTCTACAGTCTAAACACGGATTCATATTCCTGCCATAACCATATTTGGGATGTTTCGCAACGTTCAGAAAATCCTGAGATGCCTTATGAGAATGCAATGTTATTCCCAGTTCATCAGCGCTTCTTTCTGTATAAGAAGATTTTGCAGTTTTTATTGACTCTGAAAAAATATGAACAACAGTAAACCCATATACCTCAATATCCTGCTCCATTACTATCTTTGCTGCTAAAGCGCTGTCAAGCCCACCGGATATTAAAGCAACTGCCTTCATAAACCCCTCTTTATGTTATTACTCTATTTGGTATGATAACATATGAAAATAATAACTACAGTTGAAATTCTACCAGCCCCTGATATAATCTTAACTTATGAAGAGGCAGTAAAAATCTGCCATGAGCATGGTATAGGGAGACATGTGCATGAAACTGGTTAAGCTTGGAAGCACGGAGGAACAAGTTTCCGAGATGTGTCTTGGAACAATGATGTTTGGTAGAAGGTGCGATGAAAAGGAATCAGACAGAATATTATCATTTGCTTTGGATAATGGTGTTAATTTTATTGACACTGCTGCAATGTATGGTGAAGGAGAGACAGAAAAAATACTTGGACGTATAATGAAAAACAGGAGAAAGAAACTCTTTATAACCACAAAAGTTCACAAAGGCATAGATAGTAAAAGCATTCTTGCAAGCATAGATGAGAGCCTCAAGAGACTTCAAACAGATTATGTTGACTTATACCTGATTCACTGGCCAAAGGAAGGGATGAATCCTGAGAAAATTATGGAGACTCTTAATAAGGTTACAGAAAGCGGAAAAACACGTTTTATAGGCTGTTCTAATTATCCAGCATGGCTTTTTGCATACTCTAATTGCATTGCTAAACTGAGAGGATGGAAAACATTCATCAATCATCAGGTTTGTTATAATCTGATTGAGAGAGGAATTGAGGTTGAAGTACTTCCACAAGCAGCAGCGGAAAACATAGCAATAACTACTTATAGACCTCTGGCAATCGGATTATTAACAGGGAGATATAAGCCTGAACAACCTATCCCTGACGATTCACGAGGATATGGTGATTGGCGGATTTCAACATGGCTTGAAAGATATAAGTTGGGAATCTTGAGATTCTTCCGATTTGCCAAAGATCATGACGTAACACCTGCTCAATTAGCCATATCGTGGGTACGTAAATCTTCTGCTGTAACCTGTCCAATTGTAGGAGTTAGTTCTCTTAATCAGCTGAAAGAAGGCATAAAAGCATTTGACTTTAACCTATCAGATCAAGAGTATAAAGAAGTAACAGACATGTTTGATACTAGTGTAAAAGAAGAATCAGGTGGGGACTATAAGAATTTACGACGACATCTTTCCATTTTAAAATGAGAACTATATAAATGTGCAGGTTCTTCGCAAATATAGATACTACCCTGTTCTATGCTATAAATCATGGTTTAGAAAACAAGTTCCTTGATATAATAATGCCGATTATAACGGATATAGGATATTGGGAAATTCCTCTTTTAGCTGCCTGGCTATGCTTGATGATATTTGGCGGGAAAAGGGGGAGAATAACAGGAATAGTGCTTGTTGTGTCAATTATACTTATAGATCTTTTTAATAGCTATCCTCTAAAATTTCTTTTTGCAAGAACACGTCCATGCAATGTGCTTCTTGATGCTCGCACCCTTGTGTCAACTTCAGCTACATACTCATTCCCTTCATCTCATGCTACTAATATATTTGCATTAGCAACTATACTGTCAAACAAATACAGGAGTTTCAGATTTTATTTCTTCTCTGTTGCGCTGGTTGTAGGGATATCAAGGATCTACGTTGGAGTCCATTATCCATTTGATGTTTTAGCAGGCGCAGTTGTTGGAATACTTTGTGGATTAGGCATACTAAAACTCGAAAAATATATTCTCCAGAGATTTGAAGTTGTACAGTAAGAATTGTTGTGATAAAATTTAAGACCATATGACAGCTAAAAAAGAATTAAACTCCTTAAAATCTCCAGTAATTATCGCACTGGATGTAGATAACCTGAAACAAGCAGAAACACTCATACAAAAACTTAAGGATTATGTATCTATTTTCAAAGTAGGAAGCCAGTTATTCACAAGCCAGGGACCTGGTATTATAGATTTCATTCATGAGAGGGGCTGTAAAGTATTTTTGGACTTAAAGTTTCATGATATCCCTAACACAGTCTCATCAGCAATTGGTAATGCAGTTAAAAAGAGTGTTTTTATGCTGACAGTGCATGCATCCGGCGGAATAGAGATGATGCGTTCTGCGTATGAGGCAGCGCACTCCCAAACCATTCTTTTAGGTGTTACAGTTCTCACCAGCATAGATGAGGGAATTCTAAAAAATGATCTACATATAAGTGCTTCTATAAAAGAACATGTTTCACATCTTGCAAAAATGACGAAGATGGCAGGTTTAGATGGTGTTGTTGCATCTTCAGAAGAAATAAAATATATTAGACAAACATGTGGAGAAGACTTTCTGATCGTTACACCAGGCATAAGATTTTTAGACTCAGATAAAGACGATCAAAAACGCATAGCTTCTCCTGTGCAAGCTATAAATAGAGGCGCTGATTTAATAGTAATTGGAAGGTCTATTACTAAAGCTTCCAGTCCCAAGCATGCAATGGAAATGCTCATAAAAGAAATTAATGATCAAAGAATAGATAGAGACAATGTTTAGAATTTTGGAAACTTGGATTTTTAATTTGTTTCGACTATGCGGATTTCGGATTTCGGATTTTAGTAGATATATGACTAATTTAGAGTCCAGAGAAAGATTTAAACGAAAACACGTAAGAGTTGATGTTGCTTTAAAACTCTGCGCCAAGCATGAATATAAAATGGATCTTTGTAATAGTAATGTTGTAGATATTAGTGAAACCGGACTATGTTTTAAAACAGATATTCTCTATCCTGTAAAGAGTAAATTGGAACTTGAACTAGAATTCCCAAAAAACGTTGGAGCAAAAGAGGAAACCCGCTCTTTTTATGCATTATCAGAGGTTAAGCAAGTCAAAAAAACAGAGAAGGGTATGTATCTAACAGGAGTAGAATTCAAAAAAATTTATCCGCGTTTTAAGAGAAGATTAAACAAATTTTTAAAAATGGAATTGGAGAAGAAAATGCGAGCATGTATAATCTATTTTTCATTAACAGGGAATACACACCAATTAGCCCAAATGATCTCACAAGGATTAAAACACAAGAACTTTGACGTTGATTTAGTGAGATTAGAACCAGTTGATGGAGCCGGTACATTCGCTGGACAGGGCATGACAGCCCTGCAAAGGAAAAGGGTGAATATTGGTGATGTTAATTTTGACTTAAGCATGTATGACATGATATGTATTGGTTCACCTGTCTGGGCTTTTAGTCCAGCACCAGCATTAAATACTTATCTGGATAAATGCTATGGGCTTGATGGGAAAAAGGTTGTAGCGTTTTATACATATGGAAGCGGCACAGGAAAGGGCAGAGCTGTGAGAATTGTTAACGAAATGTTAGAACATAAGGAAATAAAATCCCTGCATTCTTTATTAATTGCGCAAAGAGATTTAAAAAATTCTCAAGATGTTAATAATAGAGTAAATGAGTTTTTAGAGAGGATATTATAATAATGGAACAAAGTGAAGTCTTGGATCTCTTTAGAAAGTTCAATGCTCTTCTTGAAGGCCATTTTCTGCTCTCTTCAGGTCTTCATAGCAGTAAATATATTCAATGCGCTAAGGTTCTCCAGTATCCAGAGTATGGGACTAAACTTGGAAAAGCTATTGCAGAGCTCTTTCAACATATACAATGCGATGTAGTTGTATCTCCTGCAATTGGAGGAATTCTAATTGCACAGGAAGTTGCTAGAGCCCTAGGTATCAGAGCTATATTCTGTGAAAGAAAAGATGGAAAGATGATTCTTCGGAGAGGCTTTGAAATTAGAAAAGGAGAAAAGCTAATTGTTATTGAAGATATCATTACTACAGGCTGCTCAACTATGGAAGTTATTGCAACTGTAGAGAGTTTCAAAGGCTGCATTGTTGGTATTGGTGCAATAATTGACAGAAGTGAGAAAAAAATTAGCTTTCCCGCAGAATTCAAAAGTCTCGCTAAGCTAGTTTTTAAAAATTATAATTCGGACAACTGTTCAATGTGCAAACAGGGAAAAATCCCTTTAGTAAAACCGGGAAGCAGGATTAAGGATTAAGACGCTTCGCTCTAAGGATTAAGTTTAATGATGTTTTTTGCTTAATTCTTAATCCTTATGACTTAATACTAAAAATTTGGGAGGTAGAAATGTTGCGTTATCTAACGGCAGGTGAATCACATGGGCCATGTCTTACAGCTATCCTTGAAGGCATGCCAGCTGGATTGAGGATAAATAAGACAGAGATAAATAGAGAACTTGCAAGAAGGCAATCAGGATATGGCAGAGGCGAAAGGATGCAGATTGAGCATGATACTGTTCAAATAACCTCTGGACTGCGCATGGGATTAACACTTGGCTCGCCGATTACAATGATCATAGAGAATAAGGATTGGCAAAACTGGAAAAATGAACCTCCTATAACAAATCCCAGACCAGGGCATGCTGATCTTGCTGGAATTATGAAATATAATCATTTGGACATAAGGAATATCCTTGAGCGCTCAAGTGCTCGCGAAACAGCAGCTAGAGTTGCAGTTGGCGCAATTGCTAAAAACCTACTAAATAAATTTGGCATAGAGGTTATGAGTTGTGTATGTGAAATTGGTGATGTTAAAAAAAATGAGAAACTAATGAGAGAGAAAATAGACCAAGCACGAAAAAACGGCGATAGTCTGGGAGGTATATTTGAAATAACAGTAAAGGATGTTCCTGCAGGATTAGGATCCCATGTACATTGGGACAGAAAGCTGGATGGAAAACTAGCTCAATCTTTGATGAGCATACAAGGCATAAAGGGTGTTGAAATAGGTCTTGGATTTGCTGCATCAAGGAAACCAGGTTCAAAGGTTCATGATGAAATAATATATGATTACAATTTTGAACGAAAGACTAATAATGCAGGTGGAATTGAAGGAGGCATTTCAAACGGAGAGAATATAGTTATCCGCGGAGCAATGAAACCCATTCCAACCATTAAAAAGGCTCTTAACTCAATAGACATAATTACCAAAAAATCCGTTAAAGCAAAAGTAGAACGCTCTGATGTTTGCGCAGTTCATGCAGCAAGCGTTATAGGCGAAGCAGTCGTAGCCTTTGAAATTGCAAATGCTATGTGCGAAAAATTTGGCGGAGACAGTATTAAAGAGATGAAGCGAAACTACAATTCCTACATCAGAATGATAGGAAAGATTTGAAATATTTGGCAATATTTGTAGGGGCACAATATTTTGTGCCCTTAATGATGGCTATTGTAGACAAAAAGGGTTCAAGATATTGAACCCCTACAGCGTTCGCAATGACAGAAAGGACATTTTGAAATGACGAGTTTAGCGTTGCAAAAAACAATAGAAAACAAAATATTTTTGCTTAGAGGATTAAGGGTAATGTTAGATAGGGATATTGCCGAGCTTTATGGAGTAAAACCAATACGATTAAGAGAACAAGTAAAGCGCAATAAGAAGCGCTTCCCTGAAGACTTCATGTTTCAATTAACTAAGGAAGAGGCAGATATCTTGGTATCGCAAAATGCGATACCTTCAAAAAAACACCTAGGTGGATATTTGCCTTATGCTTTCACAGAGCAGGGGGTAGCTATGCTTTCCTCTGTACTAAATAGTGAAAGAGCAATTCAAGTAAATATTCAGATTATGCGAACATTTACGAAACTCAGAGAACTCCTTGTAACGCATAAAGATTTGCAACGAAAAATTGAAGATATGGAAAGCAAGTATGACGAACAGTTCAAAATTGTCTTTGAAGCTATAAGACAGTTGTTAGAACCACCACCAGCGCCAGAAAAATCTAAAAGAAGAATAGGTTTTGTACAATAACAAAAACGTCACTGCTTCGTCATTCTCTGACTTGTTCGGGGAATCCAGAAATTAAATTTATTGAGAGTTTAAGCAATTTTAAGTATAGTAACGTTGAAGTGACACTAAACGTTCAATGATATGCGTTGGCATTGGAGAAGAATTATGAAAGAGACTATTGGTCTACTTATTTTTCTCTGTATCACAGCCGTGACCATGCATCTCTCGGTTAGCAAGAAGATTGACGGCAAGATAGCTTTGTTGTTTCTGAGTTTTGCCGTTTTGTCTGGGTTCGTTGCAGCAAACTATGATGTCATCAAGCGCTTCAAGTTCGGAGGTAACGGAGTGGAACTGGAGACGGCAAAGCGCGAGATTGGCACTGCGAAATCGGATGCCTTAAAGGAAATCGATACGGAAGTGAAGAGCCAGAAGGAATCTATTCGGCTTCTGATTTCGACAGCCAACGAGACATCGGATAAACTCGAAACCCAGCGAAAGGCTCTATCCGAATTGGTCACTACCGCCACGGCTCTTCAGAACGAGATTGAAAAGCAGAAACAAGAGGTGGCAAAGCTTAACCAGGAGAGCCAACAAGCAAAGCAAGAGATCATAAGGTTGAACGCTGCATCAAGCGATATCGCCCTCACACTTGTTCGTGCAACATACCTCACAATGGAAACAAAGAACGAGTTCGGTGGTGGCAGATCACAGAAGGCGATGAAGCAAATTCTAGCAGACATTAACCGTGTTCTACCCATGGTCATTCCTAATCCGCAGAAGAGAGCACAGTGGGTTCAGCAACTGCAGAACACGTTACCAAAGAGAAAGTAATGCCAACAAAGGGTTGCATAAGTATTTGCACGTACCGCGCAAAACTGTGAACCCAAGCGTTAAAAGACTAATTACTGTTTAATCTCAAGGTGAGGCTGAACGCAAAAAAAACGGTTCTGCTCTAAACATCTGTCAAGGCTCAATAGCTATGGACATAAACCATGCTCTAATATGTGCTAAAAAGAATTATAGTGTTAGATATGTTTGCTTTTAAACAAGACTAATTCTATAATACTCTCATAAACTTTATTCAAGGAAGAGGAAACTACTGAAACTGGAAGGGATAACATGAGAATTCAGGTAAATCCAACGCGAATGGAGGTATTGAATCTTAGGCGAAGACTTGCGCTTGCAAGGCGTGGACATAAGCTGCTTAAAGACAAACAAGATGAACTTATGCGCAGGTTCATGATATTTCTGGACCAGAACAAAGAGCTTCGCAAGAAAGTTGACGAGGAACTTAAAAAAATCTTTAATCTGTATCTGGGAGTATGTTCCAGAACAAATAAAGAATCATTATACTCTGCAATAAAATACCCTCAAGAGACACCAGAGTTTCTTTCATCAAAACTAACAGTTCTCAATATAAAAGCACCACACATTGAAATAAGCAAACCAGGGAATCCTTTTTCCTATGGATTTAAAGATTCCTCTCCAGACCTGGACACTACGTTAAGCATGTTGGATGCGCTTCTTCCTGAAATGTTGAAACTAGCAGAAACAGAAAAGCTCATACACCTTGTAGCAGATGAGATAAAGAAAACCAGAAGAAGAGTCAATGCACTAGAATATATCTTAATACCAAATCTGGAAGAAACAATAACCTACATTACAATGAAGCTCAGCGAACTTGAGCTTGCAAACATTGTCAGGTTAATGAAGATTAAAGATATCGCGCGGGCAAAATAATGAGAGTATGTGCACTAGTCCCTAATGCTGGATCTGGGACAAGAATGAAAACTGCCCTTCCAAAACAATATCTTGCCTTAGATACCAAACCTGTTCTCATTCATACACTGAACATACTTGATAAGGCGAAATGCATAAATGAAATCATTCTGATTTCAGATAAAAAATACATAGAAAAGTCGCGTTTGCTGATTCAAAAATACAATATCAAAAAAGTTTCAAGAATTGTCTGTGGAGGTAAAACAAGACAGGAATCAGTTTATAATGGACTTATGAGTATTAAAAACGCGCCTGATATTATATTGATTCATGACGCAGTAAGACCTTTTATTACACAAGACCTTATTCGTAAATCAATAAAAACTGCTCATAAGCATGGTGCTGCTGTAATAGGGCTTCCTTTGTTTGACACAATAAAACTGGTTAAAGATAATTGTATTGAAAGAACTGTTGACAGAACCAATTTATGGAGAATTCAAACACCTCAGGTGTTTAGATACTGCCTTATAAAAACAGCATACCAAAAAGCTAATAAAAACAAGTTCTCGGGAACAGACGATGCTTCATTAGTGGAACAATTAAACCATCCTGTCAGGATCGTTCAAGGCTCTGAAATGAATATAAAAATTACAGACCAAAAACAATTTAAACTAGCGGGTCAGGCACGCCTGACCCCTACCGGAGGAAATTATAAATGCGGATTGGAATAGGTTATGATATACACAAATTAGTTATAAACCGTGATCTCATTATAGGTGGAGTGAAGATTCCTTTTATACTTGGACTAAAAGCTCACTCTGACGGAGATGTTCTGGTTCATGCTATATGTGATGCGATTCTTGGTGCAATAAATAAAGGTGATATTGGACAACATTTCCCGGATGATGACCCGCTTTTTGATGGCATCTCCAGTCTTAAATTCCTTGAAAAAATGGACCCTATCCTACGAATGGAAAACCTTGAAATTAACAATATTGATACCATCATATTTGCAGAAAAGCCCAAGATGGCTCCATATATTGATGGTATGAAATCGAAAATTGCAAAAGCCTTAAACACTGAAAAGGATAAAATAAGCATAAAAGCTAAAACATATGAACAACTCGGACCAATAGGAGAGGAAAAAGCTGTTGGCGCACAGGCAATCGTTAGTTTGCATGTCAAAGAACTATGAATAACAGAGAAATTGCCGAAATATTCCATTCTATAGCCGATATTCTGGAGATCAAGGTTGAAAATCCATTTAGAATAAGAGCTTATAGAAAAGCTGCACAGGTAATTGAAGAACTATCTCAATCTGTTAAAGATATTCACACTAATGGTAAGTTGCCAAACATACCGGGCATTGGAGAGGGAATTGCTGGAAAAATATCAGAGATTATACAAACAGGAAAACTTGCTGAATATGAGACAATTAAGAAAAGCGTGCCTTCTGGATTACTGGAGATATTGAATATATCAAGTGTTGGACCTAAAACAGTTGCTCTTATCTACAAAGAATTAGGGATAACAAGTATTGAAGGGCTTGAGAAAGCAGCAAAAGATCATAAACTGGCAAAGTTCCCAGGTATGGGAGAGAAAAAGGAAGAAAATATTATCCGTGGAATTAAAATTTCACGAGAAACCAAAGAGCGAATTCCTATATATGAGGCAGAACTAATTTCGCAGGAGATAATTAATCAGCTAAGAAAAGTACCAGCTGTAGACAAGATTAGTATTGCAGGCAGCTTACGCAGACAGCGGGAGACAATAGGAGATATCGATATATTGATTGCATCTAAAAACTCAGAAGAGATTATGGATGCTTTTACAACATTGCCTCAGGTTAAGCAAATACTGGCAAAAGGAAGCACGCGTTCAAGTGTTAGAATTGAGAGTGGAAGACAGGTAGATATACGGGTTGTCGAAACAGATTCCTTTGGTACAGCACTTCATTATTTCACAGGATCAAAGGCTCACAACATAAGAATAAGAGAGTTAGGTATTAAAAAGGGTCTTAAAATTAATGAATATGGTGTTTTTAAACGAGCTAAGCTGGCAGAAGAAGATAAGAAAATTGCCGGAAGAGAGGAGACTGATGTCTTTAAAAGTATTGGCATGCCTTATATCCATCCTGAAATAAGAGAGGATCGCGGAGAAATTGAGGCAGGACTTTCGGGCACACTCCCAAAATTAATAGAAATTGATAACTTGCGAGGAG
>Ga0222658_1000961_pt1 | contig 13695 bp, 13 predicted proteins | sample AntAcemetagen476_FD_179830 | JGI IMG/M metagenome (GOLD analysis project Ga0222658, IMG submission 179830) | Saline water microbial communities from Ace Lake, Antarctica - #476 | ecosystem: Environmental > Aquatic > Non-marine Saline and Alkaline > Saline | place: Antarctica: Ace Lake... | reverse complement strand
TTTTTGATTTTAATAATGAAAAACAAACGACGTTACCAAAACATTGGGAAGAATTTACTTTTTCTCCTCAGGCTGATAAAGTGGGCGCCAAAAGCATTGGTTTAGCTTCTGAAAACAGATGGCTGGTAACAGTAAATAGCGACGGCACTGGTACACAATTAATAGAACCAATGGGCAACAACGCTGACAAGGTAATTGTTGACTGGTCCCCCAGCGGACAAACTGTTGCATTTAGTAAAACCGGAGATACAGTCGCAGCTGACCGCCAAGAAATATTATTTGTTGGTTTAAATGGAGAAAATTTTAAATCAGCCGTAGTTGAAGGATATGATTTTAGGCCAAACTGGTCACAAGATGGAAATAAAGTATTATACAGCGTGTATAATTCCAGAAATGAAAACAAACCAGAATTATGGATAGTTAATTCTTATGGTGATGAGATAGGTTCAAGCCGTACCCTTTTAAATATCAATACTTGGGCTGACAAATGTGCGTTTGGCGAGAAAGATGTTATCTATTGTGCAGTACCGCAAACACTACCCGAAGGAGCTGGTATGGCTCCAGAGATAGCTGATAATACTTATGACGACGTCTACAGAATAAATTTAAAAACTGGTTTTAAAAATAAAATAGATATGGAAGATAGTCATACAGTATCTGATATCAGCTATGATAAAATAAACAAAAAAATATTTTTTACGAGCAGTCAAAATAATGGTATTTTTGAATTAGACTTATAATATGAATCATAAAAAAATCTTTTTAATGCTTTTTATACTAATTATAATTTTATTATTTTTAGTAAATAAAGAAATTAACGATGCTGGCAAAATAAAATTAAAATATTCAGACAAATCAATCGTAGAAAATCAAATTTACAATATCCCCATTACTGCCAAAGATAACTTTATGGGCAACCCTGGGGCAGAATTGATTATAACTGAATTTGTTAATCTAAATACTTGTTCTGAAGAATGCCAAGAAAAACAAAAGACTTTAATATCTTTTGTCCAAAAAAATCCTACTAAAATAAAACTTATATGGAAAGACGCTCCTTCTAATAGTTTTTTTATACCCAACAACCCCCAGGCTCACCAAACTTTATATTGTGCTGGGAAACAAGCTAAATTTTGGGAATTTCAAGAAAAAATATTAACTAAAAAAAGCAATCTAAGTGTTGCTGGATTAAATGATGTTGCCGAAGAATTAAAACTCAACAAAACTTTAATGGAAAAATGTTTAAATAATGAAGAAACCATAAAACAAGTAGAAGATAATTTTAATATCGCTCGAGCTTTAAACACAGAAGACAATCCAACAATTTTTATGAATAATAAACGTATTAATATTTTTGAAGATATAGACTTTGCCAATCTTTTGACCAAATTTTTACCAAAATAATATGAAAAAAATATTTTTAATTTTTAGTTTAAGTATTTTGATAATATTTGGTGGTGTTGGAGAAGCAATAGGTGCCTCTTGTTTGTGTCATTTTCTAAACGGAAAAAGTATAACTGATAGCCCCAAGTGTTTTGGTCCAAACAACCTAGACCCCTCTCAGATAGCTGCTGAATCATGTAGTGCAATAATCATTGACCAAGGAGGAGTCTTTGGATTAATAGCACCCAATATTAATAATACCCTACTTTATACTGAATGTACTTTTTATTTAAATGACGAATGCAATAAAGAAAAACTTACCAGTGAACTAATAGAAGATCTTAATATAAGAACACCTGAGATTAGTATTGGTATACCTGGTCTTGATTTTACTGATGTTCCAAATACTATTTATACGGACGAAGAAGGAAAAAACTATATGCTTTTACCATGGCTACCAGAATACATTTCCGCTCTTTATAAATTTAGTTTAGGAACAATAAGTATTGTGGCGGTTATTATGATTATGATCCAAGGAATAAAAATACTACTATTCGGAACAACTATTGCCGGTGAAGGATTTGATACAAAAACTGGTGCAAAAAATTCAGGAATAATGCGTTATAAAAATATTGGACGCATAATTATGGGACTCTTAATAGCTTGGGGCTCATATTTAATACTTTATACCATTAACCCTAATTTAGTTAATTTCAAAGCTTTAAAAATAAATTATGTAAAAGGTCTTAGTATCCAGGAAACTGTGGAACACGAGGAAGATGTTACAGACGGATCAAATATAATAACAGGAGATATGGCGATCATAGCTGGAGACAACATAATCAACTATAAAAGTAAAAAAATTGCCAAAGAACTTTTACCAGACATACAAAAAGCAGCTTTGGAATTAAAAAATAAAAATATACAAATGGTAATTACTAGTGGTTATAGACCGCTTGAACAGCAAAAAGCCCTAATATATGCAAATTGTCAAAACCCTCCAGGCTCAAAGAGGTGTAACCCAAAGCCTGGCAAACCCACAACATGCATTTTAAGAGATAACGATCCAAAAAATTGCCCTCACACTACTGGACACGCAGTAGATATGTGGGGATTTCAAAACGGACAACAATGTATTAAACAAAAAGAATGTAGCCGAAAATCCGACAATGATCCTTGTAGAAAAAATGAATGCCAAGCAGCAGTCATAGAAGCAATGAGAAATGCTGGTTTTTGCAATTTAGCTTCGGAAGCTTGGCACTTTGAAAAACCAAAAATGTCTAGTAGCTGTAAATAATTAAATGAACAAAAATAATTCTACGATCTTCGAATGCACTAATTGTGGCGCTCAGTTCCAAAAATGGACGGGGCGCTGTTTAGAGTGTGGTAAATGGGGAACAATTGCCGAAGGAGTAAAAGATATAAAAAAGAAAAAAACAGACAAAAAACACCCTCAAGCAAAACTATATTCTCTAAAAGATGCTGAGGCCCAAACCATAAAACGCCGTCAAACTAATATCCAAGAAATAGACCGAGTGTTGGGCGGTGGATTAGTACCAGGTAGTTTAACTCTCTTAGGTGGTGAACCGGGTATTGGCAAATCAACCCTCTCTTTACAAATTGCCAATCTACTCTCCCCTACTTTATATTTTTCTGGAGAAGAATCAGTCGGACAAATAAAACTACGAGCTGATAGATTAAAAATATCTTCTGACAAATTAAAAATTAGTAACGAAACAAATGTTGAATCCATAATTACTACCATAATACAACATTTACCTTCTTTGGTTTTTATAGATTCTATCCAAACTATTTACAGTAGCGAATTAGAAAATGAAATGGGGAGCATAAACCAGATAAAAGCCTGCTCAGTCAAACTACTAGAATGTGCTAAACAAAAAAATATTCCAATTATAATTATTGGCCACATTACTAAAGATGGTGCGGTGGCTGGTCCAAAAACTCTGGAACATTTAGTTGATACTGTTTTATATTTAGAAGGTGATGAATATCATAATTACAGAATTTTACGAACTATCAAAAATAGATTTGGATCGACTGACGAAGTCGGGATATTTTCTATGGAAGAAAATGGTTTAACTGAAATAAAAAATCCTTCCTCTACTTTTTTGACTGACAATAAAGAAACTGGCCCTGGCAACATCATAACTTGTTTATTAGAAGGCACTCGACCTATCTTGATAGAAGTTCAAGCCTTGGTTAACAAAACTATTTTTGGTTATCCGGTTAGAAAAGCTAGTGGTTTTGATATTAATCGTTTACATGTGATTCTCGCTGTTTTACAAAAACATGCTGGGTTAGACTTGGGCCAATATGATGTTTATTTGAATATTGTAGGTGGATTAAAAACAAAAGAACCAGCCGTGGACTTGGCTGTGGCTCTGGCCATCACGAGCGCCTACAAAGACAAACCTCTTTCAAAAGATATTGCTGTATTTGGTGAAATAGGTTTGAGTGGTGAAGTAAGACCGGTTTTAAAAACTGACAACAGAATAAAAGAATGTGAAAATTTGAATATGAAAAAAATTATAACTGCCAAACAAAAATTAAAAACTTATAAAAATCTTCAAATTATTGCTGTTCAAAACATAAAAGAATTAATTAAAACTGTGTAAAAAAATGCCACCCCAAAGTTGGGGTGGCAAACATGCACGGTTCGTCGTCTCACTCAGACGACTTTTCGACAGGCCCTACTGAAAAACGAGCTTGTCCCGCAAACACAGCCTCCACACTCTCTGGGGGATGCCCTTGCTTAAGAAGCTCCTCCCTCAACTCCTTTAAACGGCTAATAGCGGATTGTGCGCCATTGCGCAAAGACAGCTTATCCCTATCGCAAACAGGCTGAACAGGTGCTTGCATGATTATACGACAAACATCTCCATTCAACACGTCTACTAAAGGTATCTCACGACCAAGCTCAGTCGCGAGAATTATATTTTGGGCTTGTTCATATTTATTCATGCTGTCATTCTCCTTCTTTGTTTCATATTACACACATTGACAACACACTACACAAAAATATAAAAATTGTCAAGAAAAAGCCACCCCAGTTGGGGTGGCAAACAGGACAAACAGGGCAAAAGGGAAAATAAATTACCCTTCGGTGCCAGTCCGCCCCAATCGCTGGGCAAATTTTGCCATCAGCATCGGGGTCAAATTCGGACCAAAAACATTCGTCATTTCGCCCAAATTCATCTCGAGAAGGCAATCTGACAAAATATCTTCCAGCTGAAAAATCCCCACCACATTTTCATGTCGTAAAAACCTTTCATTTTCATCAGATATGCTAACAACCAACTTATCAAACCACTCTTCGAACATTTGAGCAAGTTGGTAAGACGCACATTCCGATGAGCGAGCTTTAAAAAACAAACCCACCAATCGGTTTTGAAGTGCATCTTTTTTACAAACAAGCAATACTTTTTGCCCGTCTGCAATGAACAATTTGGCATCGCCATTACCCATCCAGGTAATGGAAACACCACAAACTTTATTATCCTGCATGTTTTCCTCCTTAGTTTAGATAACTTAAAAAGTATACCAAAAAACACCCTTAAAGTCAACCTTTTAGGTCTACTATTCAAAATACACAAAAAACATTACCCAACAAATGGAAACTGTCATCCTCGCGAAGGCGGGGATCCAGAAACGCGTTTATTGCTACTAACTCCTAGATTCCCGCCTACGCGGGAATGACATCCTGTTTTTTATTTAACACTCTATTCAAAATGTACCGAAGCTTTATTATTTTTAGCAAAATCTTTTAAAAATTTTAAATATTCTTTATTTTCAACCACTTCCTCTACATTACTACGACTTAATTTTATCAACTCTCTATCAGACAGTCTCGCAAGTCTCAAACTCATCATTTCCCCGCTCTGACTAGTGCCATACACTTCACCTGGCCCACGAGTTTTCAAATCTTCTTCTGACAATTCAAATCCATTATTATGGCTCTCAAAAAACTTTAATCTAATCATTGATTTTTCGCTCTCACTATTTGTAAACAAAAAACAATACGACTGATGTTCACCCCGACCCACTCGCCCTCGGAACTGATGAAGTTGAGCCAAACCAAACCTGTCGGCGTCCTCAATTATCATAATACTGGCATTAGGGATATCTATCCCCACTTCCACTACTGATGTCGCCACCAAAATATTTATTTTATTATTTTTAAAATCCGCCATCTTGGATTCCTTTTCTTCTGGACTTAATTTTCCATGCAAATAATCTATTTTAAACTCTGGAAATATTTGTTTAGATAATTTTTCATACTCTGACAAAACAGACTTTTTTTCTAGCAAACCATTACTAGTACCTTCACCGATAAGCGGACAAATAACAAATGCTTGTTGCCCTTGTTTAATTTTTTCTTTGATAAAATCATAAGCTTTTTGCCTGTTAGCAGGTTCAACCAATCGAGTTAAAATCTTTTTTCTTCCCACAGGCATTTCGTCTATTAAAGAAACTTCCAAATCTCCATAAATAACCAAAGCCAAAGAACGCGGAATAGGAGTAGCGGTCATAGATAAAAAATGTGTTGACCCAGCTTTTTCTTTTATTAATTTTCTTTGATTTACTCCAAACCGATGTTGCTCATCTACCACTACTAACCCCACATTTTTAAAACTTAATTTATCTGATAATAATGCATGAGTACCCAAAACTATATCAACCCCTCCATCTTCTATCAATTTAAAAAATTCTCTTTTCTGACCAGCTTTTGTTTCGCTTTTAAATTCAAAATCATTTGCAAGCATTTGAGATCTGCTAAGTAATCCTATTTTGAACTTGTGACCAAACAAACTAACCAAACTATCATAATGTTGCCTAACCAAAATTTCAGTTGGAGCCAAAAAAATTGCTTGTCTATTATTCAAAATTGTATTAAATATAGCTGTACCAGCCACAATAGTTTTACCACTACCAACATCACCAGAAAGCAATCTATTCATTGGAATATCTCTTTCCATATCTTGCAAAATTTCCCAAGAAGATTTTCTCTGAGGGTTGGTTAATTTAAAAGGCAAGATCCCAACAAAATCAATAACTTCTTTTTCTTTAAATTTTATTGGACGAGCTTTTTCTTTTTCTTTTTTCAAACGAGATAATTTGGCTTTGAGTTGCAGTCTAAATAATTCACCAAACTTTAATCTTTTTAAACTATTATTTAAATCTTCTTTATCTTTTGGTTCGTGAATACCAGCGAGAGCCTGTGACAATAATATTAAATCATTTTTTTCTAAAATATCATCTGGAATCCATTCTTTTATTTGATCCGCCTCAGCTATAACATTTTTTAAAATAAATCTAAATTGTTTTTGAGTTAATCCAGCAGTAGTATGATAAACCGGCACCAGACGACCAACTCTTTCCATATTTATTTTATCAACCTTTTCAAACAAAGGGTTAGCTAGTTGCGCCCCCAACATATCAAACTTTACTTTACCAGAAAAATAAACTTCATCCCCTACTTTTAATATTCGACTCACAAATGATTGGTTAAACCACGCAATCCTCATACTACCGCTCTCATCAGAAACCAAACCCTCGGTAATCATTCTTCTGCTTTTAAAACTTCTTTTATTATTTAATATTATTATTTTAGTTTTGATTGTTATTGTTTCCCCGTCAACCAAATCTTTAATTTTTTTAGTTTGACTATAATCTTCATAACGAAAAGGAAAGAAAAACAAAAAATCACGGATATTTTTAATACCCAAACGCTTTAATTTATTAGGTGCAGTTTTGGCCACTCCTTTTATATCTTTTATTGGAGCGCTAAGTTTCATAATTATTTTCTATTCTTAACTTTCCTATCCCAGTCTTCTACTACTAACTTATTCCCGACTTTTTTAATAACCACTTTCTGATTTTCTATCCAACCCAATTCTCTAACAAACTCTATTGGCAAGGCTATAGTATAGGTATACTTGGACTTTTGTAATTTATGAACTGGATTTTTGGCTCTACTTGGCATAGATTTAGAGTTAAAATTATAATAGTATGGTCGATAGACTAGTCTATCGACCATACTATTATATCATAAAATAAAAAATATCGCACAAGCGACATCTTTTATTTGTGCACCCACTAGGAATCGAACCTAGATCGTCGGCTCCGCAAGCCAATGTTCTATCCATTAAACTATGGGTGCATGTATTTAAAACGGAGTTTATAATAACATAAACTCCGTAAGAAATCAAGTCTTTAACATTTTAGTTATAAATTAAATATTCTAGACAAACGATCAGACAACGGCTCTTCTTCTTCGTCTAAATTTTCTTCTAAAAACTGTTCCAAATAATCTCGCAAAGGTCTAGGGTCATTATCCAACAAAGGAATGCTGATTCTGTTCTTTAAAACACTTTTTGTAATTAAATACAAATTTTTGACATAGGGAGGATCATAAATTATCCAATACTGATCTAATTCTGAAAAACGATAGAATTTTTTACCTACCAAAACCCCAGTCTCCGTAATTGCCACATCCAGCTCTAACGGCTCTTGAATTTCGTGCATAAAAAGTATTATCCCAAATAACACAATAATTAGAGCAAACAAATAATTAGCAGTAAAAACACTAAAAATTAGGAGCAACACTGTAACTGCTGTCATAATCATATACCACCGTCTATCACGAGGAGTCTTTTCATATTCTCTAATTTTCCAACCAAACATCACATCTCCCAAGTTGACATCTCTTTTTGTAATATCTTGAGGCATATATTTAGATTATTTATAATTTAGAGTTAAAACTAGCAAAAAGCCATGTCTTAATTATACAAAATTTACGACAAAAAATCAAATTAAGTGGGTTTGATATTATGGAGCTTTTGTGCTATAATCTGGTTGTATTTTATATTGTTATGAATAGAACTCAAATTAACTTTTTGAAGCCAATTGAACCCCCAGATCCTGATAATAAACCGCAACAAAAAAAGCGGTTAATTATTTATATATTGCTAATTTTTATATTTTTAATGTTAGCCAGCACTCTAACTAAAGCAATCATAAAAAGACAAGAAAATACAAAAATTGAAAATGGTATAACTTTAGAATCAAAAAAAAGTGGTTTATTACAAACTGTTAAGAATTTTTTGTTTAAAGACGAAGTAGTCATCGGACAAGATGAAAGAATAAATATATTGCTTATGGGAATGGGTGGCGAAGGTCATGACGGTCCTTATTTAACAGATACAAATATTTTGCTTAGTATTAAGACCCTAACCAATGAGGTGTCCATGATTTCAATCCCCAGAGATATGGGAGCAGAAATAGAAGGTTACGGCTGGACCAAGATAAATCACGCTAATGCTGTAGGAGAAAACAAGTACCCAAAACAAGGAGGAGAATATGCTCGCCAAGTTTTTGAAAAGACTTTTGATATTGATATCCCCTATTATATCAGACTGGACTTTAAAGCTTTTAAAGAAATGATAGATATTGTAGATGGAGTAAATATAGATGTAAAAAGTGCTTTTGTTGACAATGCTTATCCAGCTAATAACTACGCTTACCAAACAGTTATTTTTAAATCTGGAGAACAAACCATGTACGGAGATACAGCTCTAAAATTTGCTCGTTCCCGCCATGGCAATAATGGTGAAGGATCAGATTTTGCCAGAGCCAGAAGACAACAACAAGTAATTAATGCTCTCAAAGAAAAACTGCTATCTAGTGGTACCTATACTAACCCGGCCAAGATAAAACAAATTTATGATTCATTATCAGAAAATGTCAGCACTAATTTAAACTTTGGACAAATAATGTATCTGTCAGGTTTGGCCAAAGAAGCTGATTTAAATAATGTAAAAAATTTAACTTTGGATAGCGGTGAAGGCGGATATCTATATTCCACTATGTCTAATGGAGTTTACCTACTTATGCCTAACAGTGGAGATTATGGAGAAATTTCTCAGGCCATGCAAAATATTTTTAACCCTGATTTTGAAATTAAAGCAGAATATATCACCCCTCCCCAAACTCAAATATTTCCAGAAGCTCAAATAGAAATACAAAACGGCACTTGGCAGGCAGGCTTAGCCTCTCGGGCCAAACAAAATCTAGAAGAAATGGGCTTTGTTATAAATAGCGTTGGTAATACCCCGGAAAGACCGGTAAGCACTTCTTTGATATATTTAATTAATAAAGATTCGCCAACTGAAATAACGACCGCTCTATCCCAACAACTTGGATTACCCACCACTATTTACTTGGCAAGTTCAACCACCTCAAGTACAATAGATAGTACAAGTACAGTAAATATAAGTTTTAAAAATAATACAGAAATTTTAATAATTTTAGGAGAAGACTATTTAGAATAATATGAAAAAAGCAGAACTAATTGAAAGCAATTTACCCAAAGTCGTCTTGGTCGGCAGAACAAACGTAGGCAAATCTACCATATTCAATCGTTTGATTGAAAAAGATATGGCTTTAATTTCTAATATAGCTGGAACAACCAGAACTAGTAATGTTGGAATTGTGAGCTGGCGAGGAAAAAACTTTGAACTAATAGATACAGGCGGTTTAACTTTTGATGATGAAGTGATTTTGGAAGAAGAAATAATCAAACAAACTGAAAAATCATTGAAAACAGCTGAACTAATAGTTTTTGTAATTGATATTCAAACTGACCCCCTACCACAAGAAAAAGAACTGGTACAACTAATAAAAAGAAAATACCAAAACAAACCATTAATTTTTGTAGCTAACAAAGCCGACAATCCATCTTGGCAAGCTCAAACAGCTTCTCCTTCAATCTCAAAATTACAACTAGGTGAGCCTATGCCTATATCAGGCGCCAACGGAACTAATTTGGGAGATATGCTAGATTTAATTTTTAAAAGTCTAAACAAATTACCTAAAAGACCAAAAGCACAAAAAGAATTAAACCCAATAAATGTAGCTATTGTCGGAAAACCAAATGTAGGAAAATCAGCTCTTTTTAACAAAATAATTGGGCAAGAAAAAGTTATAGTAAGTGACATGGCTCATACTACCAGAGAACCGTACGACACTTTGGTTGAATATGATAAAAAACCTATACTTTTTATTGACACTGCTGGTATTAGAAAAAAATCAAAAGTGAGCGGTTTGTTAGAAATACTCGGCATTAGCAAAAGCATCAAATCAATCAAAAAATCAGACGTTACCTTATTAGTTTTGGACGCTACTGAGCCGGTAACTGATCAAGATCAGCAACTAGCTGGATTGTTGCGCCAACAAACTAAAAGCGTAATTATTATTATCAACAAATGGGATAAAGCAGAAGACAATACGGACAACTTTAGAAACCAAGTCAAAGATGATATGTATGCTTTATTCCCCCATTTAAAATACGCTCCGATACTATTTACTTCAGCAAAAACAAAATATAAAATTCACCAAATCTTTCCACTCATTTTACGAGCTTTTGAAGAAAGGTACACTGAAATATCCGAGGAAACTCTGGAGGATTTCTTGGAAAAAATAATGAAGAAAAGATTACCGCTTCGTGGCAAAGGTGTAAGACATCCAAAAGTTTTGGGATTAAGCCAGCTTAATTCTGCTCCGCCTATTTTTCAATTAGCGGTTAAAAACAGAACATCTGTCCATCCTTCTTATTTACATTATATCAGCAACAGGCTACGAGAAAATTTTAGTTTTTTTGCTTGCCCAATAATAGTAAAGATTAAAAAGATTAAAAAATAACATGAAATTAATAGTTGGCTTAGGAAATCCAGGCAAACAATATGAAAAAACTAGGCACAATACTGGCTGGATGGTTTTAGATGAAATAGTTAAAAAATACGATTCAAAAGAAAATTGGTCAACCAACAAAAAAGCCAAAGCTGAATTTTTAAAATTAAAAATCAACAACAAAGAAGTGGGACTATTAAAACCAATAGACTTTATGAATAATTCTGGTTTTTCCGTTCAATATACGCAAAAAAAACACAACTTAAAACCAGATGGTATAATAGTTGTACACGATGACAAGGATATAAATTTAGGAGAAGTAAAAATTCAATTTGATAAAAATTCAGCCGGACACAACGGTGTGCAATCTGTTATCAATCACTTAAAAACAAAAGGATTCTACCGCGTCAGAGTAGGAGTAGCCCCAGAAAATAAAAACCACATCGGGGACACAGCCAAATTTGTTTTAAAAAAATTTGGTTTGTTTGAAAAAAAAAGAATTAATCAAGGCATAGAAAAAGCCGTAGAAGAAATAGAAAAATTACTTGTTTAAGCTATGGACATACACCAAACCGCTTTAGCACATTTTGAAAAATTAACTCCGCGACGCTATCAAAATATGATAGCGTATTTTCATACTCCAAAAAATATTTGGGAAGCAAAATTAAAAGATCTAATACAAACAAAAGTTGAACCTGCTATTATTGAAGAATACATCAAATGGAGGGACAAAACTAATATAGAAAAAATATTATACAACCTAGAACAAGATAACATCAAAGTCGCCCATTTGGGAGAACCAGAATATCCTTATTTTTTGTCAGAAATTTTTGACCCACCTCAAACTTTATTTTTTAAAGGCACCCTACCTGGCGCGGAAGAATACACTATATCAATAGTCGGAACCAGAAAATATACTACTTATGGCAGACAGGTAACTGAGCATTTTGCTGACAAACTATCTCGCGAATCACTAACTATCATATCTGGACTGGCTTTAGGAATAGATACTATTGCCCATACATCAGCTGTAAAAAATAATAATAAAACAATCGCTGTTTTAGGATCAGGTTTATCTGATGAATTTATTTACCCAAGATGTAATTTTAATTTATCTAAAAAAATAATAGAAACGGGCGGAGCACTGATCTCTGAATACCCACCTGATTTTAAAGCCACACTTTATTCTTTCCCAGCCCGCAATCGTATTATTGCCGGTTTGAGCCGAGCAGTATTAATTACAGAAGCCCCCTTTAAATCAGGGGCTCTAATAACGGGACGAAGCGCTCTGGATTATAACCGTGAAGTTTTTGTCGTCCCCCATCCTATTTTTTCTGTCCAAGGAGAAGGTAGTAATAATTTTATAAAAAATGGAGCCACGCCAGTCACTGATCCTCAAGAAATACTTGATGAATTGGGTATAAAAAATAAAATCCAAGAAAATAAAAAAACAAACTTGCCAATAACTGAAATTGAGGGTAAGATACTTGGCATCTTGAGCAAAGAAGCGAAGCATATAGACCAAATTGCCAAAGAAACTAATTCTAATAGTTCTCAAATTAATACCAGCTTAGCAATGCTTGAAATTAAAAATCTAATCAAAAACATAGGTAATATGATGTTTATTAAAAATTAATTAATTAAAAACATGGATAAAGAATTCAAATTCATAACTTTGACAGGAATATTTATAGGGGGATTACTGAGTGCTAACATATTGGGAGGGAAAATCACTGAAATTTTAGGCTTTTCTGTTTCAGTTGGTATATTTGCCTACCCTCTAACTTTTTTAATAACTGACGCAATTTCAGAAGTTTACGGTAAAAAAAGAGCCAAACAAGTATTCTGGTCCGCCCTTGTAACTCAAATTTTAGTTCTGTTTTTAATTTTTATATCAGTTAAATTACCTCCATCAGGCAGGTATCTTTTTAACGAGCAATATACTACTATATTTAATTCTAGCCTAAGAATGATCATTGCCAGCCTAATCGCTTTTAGCATTAGCCAAACCCATGATATTTGGGCCTTTGATTTTTGGAAAAGAAAAACCAAAGGTAAATTTTTGTGGCTTCGCAATAACTTATCAACCGTTGCTAGCCAAGCGTTAGACACTTTATTATTTATGTTTATTGCCTTTTATGGTATTAGTGATAAATTTACTGTTAGTTTTATTCTCCAATTATCTTTAAGTTATTGGTTATTTAAAGTCTTATTCGCCCTTTTAGACACTCCTTTTGTTTATCTATTAGTAAAGTGGCTTAAAAATGATTCACAAACAAGCAATTAATTTTGTAAATAATTTACAAAATTACAAACGAAAAGAATACTTAAAAAACTACCAAGACTGCCAAATTTATCTGGACAGACTAAATTTTTTTTTACAACTGATAGGCAACCCTCAAAATAAAATTAAACACTTCATACACATAGCTGGTACCAGTGGTAAAGGCTCGGTAGCGATTATGATTCATAGTATTTTATGTCAAACCAAAAACAAGGTAGGCCTTGTTACTTCCCCCTCTATCGGCAATCTACAAAACAGATTCCAAATTAACCAAACCGAAATTAGTGAAAAAGAATTTACTGAAATTATTAAAATATTTAAAA
>Ga0222658_1000960_pt1 | contig 13697 bp, 12 predicted proteins | sample AntAcemetagen476_FD_179830 | JGI IMG/M metagenome (GOLD analysis project Ga0222658, IMG submission 179830) | Saline water microbial communities from Ace Lake, Antarctica - #476 | ecosystem: Environmental > Aquatic > Non-marine Saline and Alkaline > Saline | place: Antarctica: Ace Lake... | reverse complement strand
TAGATGGCGGTAAAAGCTAATGAATGTAAAAGATATATTGAACGTAGCTAATTATAATGGTGTATCTACCATGTTGACAAACCCCGCGATTAACATGACAGGTGCAAATTTGCATACTCTGAATCAGTATGGGGTTGTATTTAAGGATTATACGTTTAAGCAAAGGCCAGACTTATTAGCTGTTGTACTGGCTATTTATAATCGTGAAAAAATAGATTTTTCAAAATACGAGATTCTAATACAACAGGCATTAGACCAAAAACTAATAATGCATAATCGCAGTAGCAAAATACCTTATGCTATAACGTCTTTGGGCAAAAAATTTGCCACAATGAATAAAACCAACATTGACAGTATTCCGTGGATGGCGGGGTATTTAGCGAGGATTTAAGATGAGCAGAGTAGGAATGCCTAAAGACCAAACACAGTTTTTTATTGAAGAGGTTCAGGAATTAAAGAGCTGGCACCGTATTATGTTAAGGGGTGCAATAGCTGGTATAATGTTTGGAGTAGTTTTTGCAGTTTTTATTAGTATATGGGGGAGTTCTGTAATTATCGGGGCAACCGGGGAATGGATGCCCGAATTTGCAGAGCTTTCGAGGGTAGTATCTAAAGTAGTAGAGTTATTTGCATTTTGTGTTTTTGGGATTGGTGGTGCAGTTGCAACAAAAAAAATGGGAGTAATTGGATTATATTCATTAATCAAGGAACATATGGAAAGAGTAGATAAGAGCCCGCAAAAAGATATAGATGACGTTATCGGATTTACTTGTGAACGTTGCGGAACTTTTATTAGTAACGGTGAGCTCGAGATGATACAAAAAGGCGCACCTATTGCCCACCCTAATGCTATGTGCGAAATGGCAAATGGAACGGGCAAATGTTTATATGCATGGGCGCGCGATAATTATAAAAATAATCAAGAAAAAGGAGAATAATATGCCACGCGATGAAGCAAATAATACAGAAAAATATATTCACGTTGGAACCGATAAAAGTGAAACTGGCGAAATCCGCACAATTAATATCGAAAGAAATAGCGGTATTAAAGCATTATACAATATAACCACAAAAGAAATAGTATCATTCCTTTTTTGCAAAGAAAAATGGGACGAAGGGCGTGCAAAAGAGTGGGTAAAAAAGAAATTGTCAGAAGAAATTGAAATTCCGTTAAGTGAAGTAGAATATTTAGCAAAAGAACTTATTAGACATAATAAGTATGAACTAGAGAAAAGTATTAAATAATGATAATTCCGCACAAACTACCAAAAAACGGGACAATTGGTATTATTACAACGTCTTCGTCTATTAATCATAGTTTTTTGTCTGGAGCGATTGAATATTACAAAGAACTTGGCTATACAATTGTATTAAGTCCGTCAATAACGGATTTACAAGATACTATTTTATCGTCTTCAAGTGCCAAAGCCAGGGCAAACGAAATTAACAATATGTTTGCAAATAACGAGATTGATGCAATTATATCTGCTCGTGGTGGTTATGGTGCACAAGAGATTTTGCCACACTTAGATTATAATTTAATAGCGAAAAATCCAAAACCATTTATAGGGTTTTCGGACGTTACAGCAGTTTTAAACGCTATTACTACTCGAACCGGATTGATAACATTTTTGGGCCCAACATTTGAATTTGACATGAAAGACCAGGCAGATTTAACAAGTGCCGAGTTTATGATTGAGATGATAAGCAAGCCAAGAAAATCTATCCGTTTAGCGTTAAGCGGCTCAAACGCTTTTGTGCGTAGACTTGGCAAGCCTGGGGACGCATATGGCACACTTTATGGCGGAAACTTGACGTTAATTTCGCGTTTAGTCGGAACTCCATATGCATTGCCAATGAAAAGCGATATAATAATTGCGATTGAAGATATTAGTGAAGGTGTTATTTCTGTTGATTCCATGTTGCAGCATTTAGATATGTCTACATTAATTACAAAAAATACTCCATTGCTAATAGGTGAATTTACTAATATACAGTCGGAAACTGGTTCAAGCAGAACGCCAGAAGACGGAGACCCATCAATAAATGTAGCTTTAGTGGAGCGTTATGGCGCCCACAGTGCACCGATGCTTGTTGGATTACCGTTTAGCCATGGTAAATACAATTTAACGCTTCCTATAGGCGCCAAGATAAAAATATCTTACAATGAATTTAGCGCTTTTACAACGGATTATGTTGTAAAATAATGGCAAAAAAAACAAAGAGAAGAAAAACAAGGGCAAGACGGCCGAAAATATCATTCGGCGCGACTATTCCGGAAAATAACAACAATAGTTCATATATTTCTGGTATGACAAAAGAACAAATTGAAAAGTTGTCAAAACGCAATGCCCAGAAGATTATAAATGGAACTGACAATCTAAAAAGTCGCGGCCATACTGGTAGTATTGTGCTCCCAAGGTTGCGTAAACGATTAAATTACCGCTCTGGGCTTGAAAGAAGAAGTTATTTAGCTTTAGATGCTATTCCGGAAGTGGTTAATATTGAAACTGAACCGTTCATGATAGAATATGACTATCATGGATACCGCTTAAACTATGTGCCGGATATTATTATAAAAATGCACAATGGAAATATTTGGTTATTTGAGGTAAAACCGCAAAGTCAGGTAAATGAACCTAAAAACCAAGCAAAATTTGCTGCTGCTAATATATTCTGTGAAAAACGCAATATGCAGTTTGGTTTAATAACTAATCCCGCACATGTAAAAAGGATGATATCAGAATAATGATGGATTTAGATGTTAAAAAAACAAAGGGGCTAACTGCTAAGGAAAAAGTAATTGAATTTCAGAGATGTCGGGATGAACCGGCTTACTTTGTCGAGAATTATGTTTCTATTGAACACCCAGCCTTGGGTGTTATACCGTTCAAACTATATGGTTTCCAGCGAGAACTAATAGATGTAATTATGGGAAATCAAAAAGTTATTATTAATAAGTCACGACAGACTGGTATTTCTACATTGTCATCTGCTTTAGGCTTATGGACAGTGTTATTTCATTCACACAAAAATGTAGCTATTGTTTCGCGTACAGATAAAGAGGCAGTTGTTTTCTTGGAAAAAGTAAAACTTGCTTATGATGAATTACCTATATGGATGAAAATTCCGTTTATTAAGAAAAATGACCACGAGTTATTATTAGAAACTGGTAGTCGAATAGTTGCTGTGGCAGCATCTAAGGATGCAGGTCGTGGTAGATCATTAGCTATGCTTATACTTGATGAAGCCGCATTCCAGACATGGGCTTGGGATATCTGGAAAGCCGCAGCGCCTACATTATCACGTGGTAATGGAAAATGCGTTGCTATTTCTACTCCTAATGGTGCAGGAAACTGGTTTTATGAAACGGCTATGAATTCACAAAAAACTGGCGAGAAATGGAACGGATTTAAATACTTTTTTTGTAACTGGAGAGATGTTCCGGAATATGACGATGAATGGTATCGCAATATGCGACCTACATTTTCTGATGAAGATTGGGCACAGGAATATGAAGGCGATTTCTTGGGTTCCGGACGCAAAGTTATTGATGCAGAATCAATGAGGCGTATCCAAACCATGACAACGGCACCTTATATAAAACTCAATACTGATTTTGAACTTGATGCAAAGGGGAATTTGTGGATATGGAAACGACCTAAACAAAATCATTATTATGTTGTTACGGCTGATATAGCCACTGGCAATGGCGAAGATTTTACTGCAATTACCGTATGGGACATGGTTGCAAAAGAACAAGTAGCAGAATTTTATGGCGATATAAATATTCACAAGAGTTCGCGCCTAATACATGATATCGGTATGGAGTACAATGAAGCATATGTTATTGTAGAAAATAATACATATGGACATATTGTTGTATTAGATTTATTAGATAGATTAGATTATGAGAACTTATATTTTGAACGTGACATTTTAACGTCAAAGGTAAATTACAAAAAGCCAGGATTTAAGACTAGCGCGCGTACACGCTCGCGTGTTGTAAATGGCGTAAAAGAAGCGTTTAGAAGCTGGAATATATATAGTGAGCGTTTGTTTAAAGAAGGAACTTCATTTATATGGAATAACAATAAGGCAGAGGCGGATAAGCGTTGTCACGACGATTTAATTTTTGCTACTGGCTTATGTATAGGTAATATTGACTTTATTATTTTGGATATTCCAGGACTCATGGATCTTGCTAATAAATTATTACCAGAGTTTCTTAAAACAGAAGTTAATACTATGGAAGGCATAGATGATATGTCTGACAATGTTGAAATACAACATATTGATGGTCCTGTTGACCCATCATTATTTATTAGATATGATGACGGGAGCAGCGATATTGAAAATGCATTTAACGAATTATTCGGAGGATAACAATGCCTAATAACTTTAAAAATTTACCATATATTGATTACCTGAAAAGAGCAAAGAAAATTGAAGACATGGATTCAATGAAAGATATTTTTGAAGCTCTTGGACCTAAAGAGTCTATTAAAACGATGAATAACTCTGGTGAAATTGATATTGAAATACCCACTGTGCCTTTAAGCGTACTTATGGGAAAATCCAAGAAAAGAAAAAACGTATGGGTATCAAAAAAAGATATCAAAAAAACGTCAGAAATGGATGATGCAACATTTGACAAATACTGGAATAAAGCAAAGCAGCATAATTCTCGGCATCGTCATTATGAGTTTGGTAGAAATATCAATGGTGATGAAATTGTAACTATGGGTAAGCGTAAAACCTCTGTTAAGGAGATGCTTGATAACAAGTTATTAGATGAACCCATTGATATGGTTCAGGTGGGTGTTTATGAAAGACTTGGAACTTCCAATGTCGATTTAGTATCTGGACTTGGAAAAAACAATAGAGGTTATCTTTTCGAGGACGAAACTGATACTAGTTCTATGCTTAATGGTGTTGTTGTGGATGCAAAGTGGGTAGATGGCTCGCTTAACATTAACATAAATGTTAATGGAGAAACAATGTTCTTTTCTCTTACAAAAGATCAGTCTTCAATGTTGGTGCTTAGTGTTGACGATTTGGAAAATAATGCTAATATGTTAGTACAGAAAACACTATATTTTATGCCTGATTATAGTGACGGTGTAAATAATATTGGGATGAAACAGGTAGTCGTTAAATAAAAAATGGATATTATAGATAATATTTTTCTAGGGTCAAAGCCAAAATTATATTGGCAAAACGATGCGGCGTTACAAAACGGTAATTCTGACGGTTTGCTTAATTATACTCCGTTTCTGGAAATTAATTTTGGTGCTGGGCTTCCATTTTACAATATAATAAATGACCATTTGTTAAGTTTTTCTTTAGACAATAACATAGGGACGTTAATCTTTTATGATTCTACAAACTTTATTTTTGAACGACTGTTAAAATATGCTTTTGCTAAGAATAAGGGCAAAGGGTTGTTAATGAGATGGGGTTGGACAAATGGTGCCGAAAAGATTACACAGCCTGAAGACAAGTGGACAACACTTATTGTTACAAAAATTGCAAGTACACCAGATACAAATGGTACTCGGTGGACTTTGGTATTAAGTAATTTTTTGTCATATGCACAAGACCTTATTAAGATATCCAGGTCCATAACTATTTCTAATCTGGCCAATTTAGACGATTTAGAACGTGAAGTAAATATTATTGTTGCAGGTTCCCCTAAAATTGTATTTACTAAAGGTTTAGCTCTAAAGGACGCCCCTAATTGGGCGCAAGCTGGTGTGTATACTACTACTGGTGACGTATCGTTAGGCGAATTTATTAGAGATGTGGTTCAAAAACGTTGGGTTTCGGAATCAACAGGAAAGCCACCTGAAATTTCAATTTCAAATGCCGTATTTGAAGGCCAAAGTGCCGAACCACAAATAAATGTATTGCTTTACGACATAAAAGATTTATTAGATTCAAGATCGGCTAAAAATAGTAGTGTATCAGCGACAGATTTAGATAATTTTAGCAATTGTGATTTTGTTTTGAGATATCCAACAAATGAAAATGGCATTTTGGGCCTTTCGTTTGGACAAGATTTAAGTTGGTCGGATCTTGCTTTGGCACGAAACTTATATGTAGATAATTCTGGCAATGTTATTGTTACAACATCCGAATCGGAAATACCAGCTAATGCAATTGTACAAACAAGAAATCGCATAGGCGAAAATGCTGTTACTGCAACTGCTGGTGCAGATATAGGCCGAAGCCAGGAAATTGGCGACAATGAAGCAACCCCTGAAGGTATTGCAAGAGTAATGGAAAAAGTGCGTTATCAATCAATGCGCATTGTTTTGACGTTAAGAGGAGAACCAGAGCTATTTGATTGTGCTTTATTAAAGGGACACAGAATAGGACTTATTATAAACATTGCACCATTTGTGGATAGTAACTTATTGTCATATGGTGATGATGATGCTTCATTTGGGCGTGCATTCCCGATGTTCTCTGGGCCTAACAAAGAAACATTTAATATATTAAAAGAAGTTTTTCAACACAATGATGAAAATTTTTACAGCCAATTTACTGGAATTTGGCTTGTACAGAATTTAAGACAAAATATTTCTGCCGGTTCTTATGTAACTGAATTGGATTTAGTAAAATCCGGCTATGAAGGATAGGAAACATTTATGGATCAAATTTTAAACTCGACATTATTCCAAGATATCCAAAAGCAAATTGATGATCTTGGTTATATTACCGTTCGTGACGTTACCGGTGCAACAAGCAATGATATGTTAACAGCGCCTATACCGGTGCGAGATGAATCTGAATGGTATGAAAATGTTATGTCGGTTTCACAGGGCCGTATTCAAAGATACGGTGACTTCGAAGATATGGACAATCATCCGCTTATGGCTAGCATTTTGGATATTTATTCTCAGGAGTCAACCCGAAAAGATGCATGGAATAATGTAGTTAAGATTAATACAAATAATTCTAACATTAAATTAGAGTTAGAAGAATTACTTTTTAAGCGCCTAAATATTAATTTTAGAAGCAAAAGTATTATTCGTGATATGTGTAAGTACGGAGATAAATTTCAATTCCTTGTACTTCAAAAGGATCGCAAAGGTATATTATATCTTAAAGATATGCCTGCGTGGACTGTTTTTAGATTAGAGCATCATGATAAGTTGGTAGGATTCGTCCAGTATCAGCCCACTGGCGTGTCGCCGGTGTTAGACCCGTTTTCTGTTATACATTGGCGCCTGGGGCTAACTAGGGAGCGTTATAAGCCATATGGCACAAGTTTGCTTGAGCCAACTAGACGCCACTATCGTCAATTGAAACTTATGGAAGACGCAATGACGGTTTATCGTGTTACAAGAGCGCCAGAGCGTAGAATGTTCTTCATTTCTGTTGGACGTCTTGCCCCACAAAAAGCCGAAGAATATATCCAAAAGATTGTCCAAAAGTGGCGTAAAGCTCCTATGACAAACAAACAAACAAATAGTATTGATTGGAAGTCTCACAGCATGGCCCCCGACGAGGATTTTTATATTCCGGTTCGTGATGGCCAGGATGGAACTCGAATTGAACAGCTGCCCGGTGGGCAAAATCTTAGCGAAATTGATGATGTTAAGTGGTTTAAGGACCAGATTTTATCATACGTCAAAATCCCTCGTATCTATCTTAATGATCCAGAAGGTGGTGCAGCAGAACGTAGAGAAAATCTTGCACAACAGGATGTTAGGTTTGCCGCTGCTATTGACGATGTCCAGGAATATTTCTTGGAAAGTCTAACAAAAATATGCGTTATTCATTTGTTACTTCGTGGATACAAGAAATCTGATGCATTAGATTTTTCACTGCAAGCAACACAATCTTCTTATGCAGCAGAGCAGCTCAGGATGGAAGTGGAAAACTCAAGATTCGCATTAGTGGGCACGATGGTGTCAGCAGGATTGCCTAAGTCGTATGCTATGTTTAGAGTATTACAGCTTCCAAAAAATGAAATAACTAAGTTAACTAAAATGCGTAGGGCTGAAGATTTATTTATGGCACGGCGAGAAGCCGAAGTAGAAGCTTTTAGGTCTACTATGGGCGATGCACTGAGTGATTCCATGAAACAATATATTGAAAAGAATGGTGTATTTGACCCTAAGTTGTCATTTTTGAAAAATTTACCAAAACCTGACTTTTCGGATTTTGAATCGCCTGATACTGGTGATGTGTTTCAGGATAGAGCGGTAAGTATAGAACGTGATAGGTTTGAAAAGAAAAAGGAAAAGAAATGGCAAGATTTTGAAAGACCAAAAGAACCGTATAGAAGTGATGGCCGAAATGACGATAAATCACATTTCCAGAACCCAAAACAGCAGTTTAAGAAGGTTGCCGGCGAGGATAATGCTATGGAAGATATAATTTCTTTGTTATCAGAAGATAATATTAGTGGTGGAGCAAGTTATTCCGCTAACATAGAGTTATTTGCTAATGGCGATACAACACCACTAAGTATTGATAATTATAAATTAATGGCTGACACAGCCAATGATAAATATGAAGGTTATCTTGACGGAGTTGATGAAAATTATGACAATTTCCGAATTTCACAAGATAATAAACTAAAAGAATTGATTATAGAACTTGACATTGAGGAGACTTCTAATGAGAAAATATAGTTTAGATGCATTTAAGACCGTTTTGGAACAGTCTATGGAATCACGTTTGAATAAATTGGATTCCGCATTAAGGTCTGCAAATCCATCATGGAAGAAGATTGCGACAACTAATAATCATTTATTTGTTGTTGATGAAGATACTAATGAATATCTTATTATGCCATATACAATTGAAGACGGAATTTTGACTGTCGATAAATGTGAAAATGTCGGAGTGGAAACAAGCGAAGAAATTTTGGATAGTAAACGTAGCGAAGCGGTAAAATTATTTGTTGAAAGTGTTTTTGACGGGGAAGAAAATAGTAGCAAACTATTTGAAGATATTCTCGAAACTGTAAGATATGAATGTCGCGCAAAGACACAGCCGCAATTTTTTGGCATTAGTATTCGTGATATTGTTGGCGAAGCTCTTGAAAAGGCGCCGAAACCGATAGTTGAATATGTAAAAATGCTTGGTTCGGTGCCCTCTAATTCAATGACAATGGGATTTTCTACTAATCTCAATGATCCACAAGTTTCTTTAAGTAACTTTATAGATAATCTGCCGCAACTTACTAAAATTGCTGTAGCAAGACAATCTGTACGCAAAATTTCTGATTCCGAATCACAAATGAAAGATTTTGTGCAAACTTATTTAGATAGTTATGACGATGGCGATCTTGACAAAGTAGTTAATAGTTATTCTGCCGAATGGGTTTGTTCTACATATGACGAGAAGAAAACAATGTTGGGTGAATGTGGCTTGGAATCTAATTTTGAAAACATTATTAATAACATTGATAGCGTTTGCGAATCTAAATACAAAGGTCATATTGATAATGTGAAAAATGTTGTTGAAAATACATTTGATCGCGAATTTGAATTAGCATTAGAGTATGTTGATAATACTGTAAATCTGGAAGCATTATATGGAATGGATATTTCTGATATTCGCAATACTATGCAAGAAATTTTAGATAATTCAGAAGATCGCCATATGATGTCACAATCAATGGTAGAACAGTTCAAATCAACTATTAATGGGCTAACAGCACTTATTGAGAGAAAAGTTCATGACCCTGTTTTAATGGTTAAAGCTATTCATTTAATGAGTCAATTTTCCCCTTTAACGTTTAGGCCGGGAACTAATCTGAATAACGAGGTTCCTGGTGGCTTACTTGACAATAAAACTCCGGAATCTGGAAATGTTATTGCTGAAGCAAATAACCCTGCCAAATGGCTAAGTGATGTAGAAAAAAGAGTTAAAGGGTTCAAAACGTATGCCAATACTACTGGCGAATTTTCCGGTACTATTGGAAATTATGTCGTAAAAGTAAATACTGCTGGTATGCCTGCCGTAACCGTTACTCGTGGAAATGCAAAAGCTAATCTTACATATAACCCCGATACTGGAAAGTTTAGAGTCAGTGTAATGGGTGATAAAGTAACCGGTCAAAAAGCAAAAGAAGTTCTTTCCGCGTTTTATCCTAAATGGGTACAAGAAGAAAAAAGTAACAACGTAAACGAGGGCGAGGGTTCTTTTGTAACAACAAAAACACCATCAATGACTCCTGAAGTAAAAAAACTCACTGAAAGTGTAATTGGGAAACTAATATCTGTACATAAAATTTCAGATAGAATGTTATTAGATGCTTTGTTGCCATTAAAAACACAACATAATCTTAAAGGCGAGAGCTTTAAATTAGTAAGAGATTATATTGTAAAAAAAATTGCAATAAAAAATAAGACCTTTAGGGAATCACTGTCGAAAACATATCTGGAAAAATTGGGATATAGAGATGTTAAAACGTATGCTGATCCAAGTGGACGCAAAGTAACTATCCCGGAAACGAAAAAGAAAACATTAGCCGATGATGACCCTAATGCTGATAAAAAAATCGACCCAGATCGTGATGATGATAAAGATGACAATCCGGATGATACAGTGGAATAAGAGGCAAAATCATGAGTAATATGGACACAAAAGAATTGAAAAAACTATTAGAAGGTTTTATGAAGCAATTGGATGAATCTAATGCTGATACTTTGCCGGTATTAACCGAGGGGCGTCAACTTTTAATTGAAGACGTAGAAGACCCTTGTTGGCTGCCGACTGAAAAAAGTCTTAATGAGGCAAGTAGCATTTTGTTAGAAGACCCTAAAGCTCCTATGAAACTAAGAGGATTATTTCAAGAGGCTGGCAAGCGTAACCAGAATGGCCGCGTATACCCCCTGAATGTGCTTGTACGCGAAGTAGAGCGCTTACAGCCTATTATCGAACAGAAACGTCTTACGGGCGAAATGGACCATCCTGAGACTTCTAAAATTCGTATGAAGGAAGCCGCATTTTATATTACAGGACTGTGGGTGGAAGGTGATAAAGTATATGGCGAAATTGAACCAACAACCGGCCATCTAGGTATGGAGATGCGTGCGCGTATTAGAGATAAATCTTTATTTGGTATTTCAAGTCGTGGTGTTGGTAGCCTCCAAAGAGAAGGCAACGACATTATTGTACAAGAAGATTATCATATGTTGACCTTTGATGCTGTAACTGATCCGTCAGTGTATAAGGCATTTTTATATAATGAAACGTCAAATGATGTGACTACCGAAGATAATAATAGAGCAGAGAATATTACTAATAATTTTTTTGAATTAATGGACAAATACTTCTCACAGAAAAAGTTGGAGTTAAATAATGACTAAAGAAAACGTTGTCGATACAAAAGCAGTAAGTGCTTTGCTAAGAAACCTTGATGGTGAAATGACTTCTCTACGAAATTATGTAGAGGAAAGTAAGAAATCAGATATGCCTAAAACTGATCCTAATGTGGCGCCTTCTAATTGGAAACGCAAGAAAAGCGAAGAAGAAGAGGAATTGCGTAGAGACCAAGTAGAGGCAGACAAAGATGAAGCTAAGCGCAAACGTAAGCAAGCTGAAGAAGACGAAGAAGAGTCAAAACGGAAACGTAAGAAAAGCGAAGAAGTTGAAGACGATGAAGAAAAAGCAAAATTAAAAGCCTGCGCTGATGAATTGGAAAATGATGCTAAGCGCAAAACTGCCGCAGCTGATGATCTTGAAGAATCAGCAAAACGCAAAGAAAACGAAATTGAAAAAGACGAAATTGCTGACGAAGCTGGCAAAATGCGTCAAGATGCATATGCAGACAAAGATGAAGCCAAACGTAAAATGGACCAAGCCGAAGAAGATGACAAAGAAGCCGAAGCTAAAGAAAAAATGGCAGACGAAGAAGACGACGAAGACAAATGTAAGAAAATGAAGGAATCGGCTTCTGTTTTGCGTTCAGATGCTACGCGTAAGCGCATGGCCGCAGTTTCATTAGAAGAAGACGCCGATGCTAGAATTGACAGAGCACAAGAGCTTGAAGCTTCCCTGTTTGTTTATGACGGTAATGTACAAAATAATGTCGAAGTTAGTGATTCAACAAAAGAGTTTTTAAGCAATGAAGCTATTAAGTATCAGGAATTCTTTGAATCTAGTTCAGTTAAAGTAAATGAACTATATGATGCTTATTATGCAATTTCTGAAAGCCTAAGCAATGGTGAACCGCTCCGCAAATTTGCCGAAATTCTAAAAGAGTGGGACAATTTTGTTAGCAGTGAAGAAAATGATTATGATGCAGGTATTGTAGAGACTAAAAAGTTATTAGGTTCACTTGATAAAGATATTTTAGGTGAAACTTATAATGAGCTGTCCGCATTACTAACTTCACATATCGAAGAATCTGAAAGTGTTATCGGCTTTTATGACATGGCAAAAGCTCTTCTTGAAGCTAAAGAAAAAGAAGACGACGACGAAGAAGCTAAAAAAGAAATTGAGCCTAAAGACGATGACGAAGCTGAAGAATCTAAGGCAAAATTAAAAAAAGCCATTGAAATTGTTGATAAAGTAAGCGAACACAATAGAATTCTGCAAAGAAAACTAGATAATGTAACAGCAAAAACACAAGATACTATTACTACAATTCGCAATAAGTACGAGTCTGTAATTGATTCTCTAAAAACTGATGTTGATGAGTCAAAAGACCGTGCCGAAAAGAAAATTGTAGCATTTATGGAAAATTATGTTCCTCGTCTAAAAGAAATTTTAAAAGAAGAGGAAGCATTATCTCCAGATTATATTGATTCTACCAAGACATTGAACGAAATGCGTAAAATTCTTGGAATTACAGAATCTATTAATGTAACTGTTCAGGGCATAGATGAGTCTCGTGTATATGACCTTGAATCAAAGAATTCACTATTAGAGAAGAACTTAGAGGATTTACGGGATCGTCTATCAAGGAAAAGTAGTTTAGTTGAAGCGCACAAGGCGCAAAACGAACTTATTAAACGTATTCATGACGATGTTAATTTCGAAGACATTATGAAAAAAGTTTCAGACAAAATTCAAAATGTTTCTCAAATTGACGAAGCTCTATCAGATTATCGAAATCAGAGTTTAATGGATGAAGCTGTGGATTCTTCTTTTGTATCACCAGAAGAAGTTATTAAGGAAAATAGTAATGAGGAAACCGTTGGTATGCCTTGGACTACTAGACTACAAGACCTTGCCGGTATTAATGGCAAATAATTTTTAGACAAAGGAAACAATTATGTATAATAACAATGAACACGAAAAGATTGCTCTTAATCTGATTAAAGAATGGGCTCCATTGCTGGAAGGCCTAGAGAGCGAAGAAGAAGTAATCAACATGGCAATCATGTTGGAAAATACTTATAACTGGCATGTAAATTCTAGTCCTGATGGACAGATGTTGCAGGAATTTACCGGTTCGAGTACTACAGGCCCTAGTGGTCAGAGCCCTCAAATCGCAACCTTCAAGCATTATCTGATGCCACTTATTCGCAGAATGTATCCGGCATTGATTACCCCTACTCTAGTTGGTGTAACTCCAATGACAAGCCCGGCTACTCAGGTATTCTATCTGAAGTATTTCTACAATGGAATGGTAAATCAGCAAGATCCATGGGGAACTACTCCTGCTGCTAAAGGCCGTACAACTGCAGGTACCGAATATGCCAACTTTATTGGTGATACATGGA
>Ga0222658_1000955_pt1 | contig 13748 bp, 35 predicted proteins | sample AntAcemetagen476_FD_179830 | JGI IMG/M metagenome (GOLD analysis project Ga0222658, IMG submission 179830) | Saline water microbial communities from Ace Lake, Antarctica - #476 | ecosystem: Environmental > Aquatic > Non-marine Saline and Alkaline > Saline | place: Antarctica: Ace Lake... | reverse complement strand
GACGCAATCTGATTAACAATGGTAATTGATAAATGTATAAAATGTAAAAAGTATGAAATGATTGGTTATCCTTTTTGTTCACAAACTGGCTCTATATATTGTGTAGATTGTCATAATAAAAGAAATAAATTGAAAAGAGTATTTGATGCAATATTTAGAAGAACAATTGCATTTGATATTTAATTCGGAGTTTGATTAATATGGGAAATGTAAGATGCTCTGCCACGACAAGACATGGAACTAAATGCTTAAACGCTAACAAGAGAAAAGGATTATGCCTGATACACTATAAGGAGAAGTTCGGATGCTTAGAACCAGTTGTGATAAATGCAGGATATTATGAAAAAATGAACTGGAGAGATTTATCTAAGTTTGTTGTTGGGAGGCAGATATTTATAGAAAGAATAGAAAAGAATCTACCAATAGAAAAAACAAAGTTGAAGATGATTAGGAAAATATTAGATAAGAAAATCGGCAGAGGTTCGTCTAAGCCTTAAAATGGAAAAAAAATGTTGTATGTGTGAAAATGAGAATGTAGTTTTTGAAGTTGGTAGTGGACAAAAAGCAATCCTAAACGAAACAGACTATACAAAAATGATAGAAGCATATTATAAAAAAGGAGACTCACTTTGTGAAGATTGCTTATTCAAGTAATTCGCCTAAGCCTTAGTATGGGAATGAATGATAAAACAAAGTCTGGGTTTCCAAAAGGTGCGTTTAGAATGCTTGGTGAAAATTACAGTCTTGTATCTTGCCCTAGGTCATGTGAGATATGTGGACAGGTATCTTTATTGAAGAATATTGTAGAAGAGAAGATAGTTTGTTATGCGTGTTGGCGTAAAGACTATGATGCAAAAGTGATTGAAAATGAAAGAGTTGTTTCGGAGTTTGAAATGAAAAGAGATATATTGTTAAACGGGGATTCGCCTAAGCATTAATATGGGAAACACACAAGGAAACGACGGATCTGGAAATGTAGAAGAAAGAGATGACTGGCAAACTCCTCAATGGTTATTTAACAAATTAAATAAACAATATAACTTTAACTTTGACTGTTGTGCAACAAAAGAAAACTCAAAATGTAAAGAATCAAGTTCTCAATTTGAAAAAGAAATAACATTAAAAGGATATAATATTTGCTGGATGAATCCACCATTCTCAAAAGCATCGGATATGTTTGAGCATTTTTTTAAGGTAGCAGATGGAGTTTGTATATATAGATGTGATAATTTGGAAACTGCATTGTGGCAAGATATAATCTTAAAGAATGCTAGTTGGATTCTAATTCCGAAAGGAAGAATATCTTATGAGGGTAAAGCTGGAAAGAGATCTAGGTTTCCATCGGCACTTATCGGATTCAATGTTGATACACCAAAAGATGTACAAGGAACTATACTAATAATTAAACAAAATTCGCCTAAGCCTTAAAATGAATATGAAAATCAAACTAAATACAATGGAGGTCAAAATGGAAAACAAAGGATGGGAATTGTTCACTCACAGGGTTAGCATGGGTCTTAATAATATAGACGGGCTATTCTGGAAGTTAGAACTATTAGCATATACGGATGATGAAAGAAAAGCTGTTCGTGGAATGCCAATCGGTTTTATTACAAAGAAAGGTTTTGTTTCAAATCCCAAAGATACGGAGTTTATCTATAGGATGGTTTGGGACGAAGATGATTCAGTAGCTTTTTTTAGAAGAAAAAAGTAATTATAACCAAACACAATTTATTATTTTTGCCTCAATGTTGTGAGGCGACGTATTAGAATGATTAACCGAAACATATATAAACCAATTATAACTTATAATAACATGAAATGCAAACATCAAAACACAAGAAAATTATTCTGGATGAATAGCAACCCTAAAAAATGGATGAGAACAGAATTTAGTATATGTTTAGGTTGTCAAACAATAATAATTAAAAGTGCGGTAAAAGTAAAATGAAATCTCATAAAGAATTTTTAAAAGAAGTAGAAAAAGCTCAATCAATCCCAGAAAAAACTAACGACGCATTAAATGTCAAAGAGGTCTCTGAATAATGGAACCGCTATCAAGTAGAATGAATGGAAACCCTTATATGGAAGTTATAGAATATAAAGAATTTTTAAGCAAGATTGCAGAAGGATTAGAAAGTTTAAAAGGACTTATTGGTGCTGGAGCTATTCATGATTTTTTAAATATACAGGGTTTAATATTTAACCAAATAAGAATATTGGAGATAAGACATGAAGATTAAAAAAGGACAACTATTATTTGTAAGAGATTGTAGAAAAGGGAATTACTCTGGAATTGCAACAGAAGATTTTGATACCGAAGAAGATGAGTGGTATTCAATATCTCTAGTAAAAGGAACAGTTGATGGTATAACAACAAAAGATAAATGGATAGCAGGTGATGATATATCAGCCAGAAGAGGTCTTTGTAGAGTTGAAATAGAAAACGACGCCTTACATGAATCTAAAGACGACAACAATGTCAAAGAGGTATCTGAATGAGAAGTTTTATGAGAAGTAGTGCTCCAAGAATTGCTATTAATGAGAGAATAAAGCAAGAAGAAAAAGAAAGAATTAAAATAGTCAGAGAAGAAAGAGCAAGAGCAAGAAAAAATCTTAAAGAAATGGGAGTTACTCATAGTGAATGGGTAGATGAAAACTAATGGATAAACAAACCTTTTATACAGTAATAACTGCTATAGCATTTTTTGCATTAGGATTAGTTGCAGGAATGTTATTACAGCAATCAATTACACAAGCAACAATGATGGGAGTTGCTGGTAGTTTAGAAGGAGTTCAAGTTGATGTTAATTTCAATGAAACAATGATGATTGATGCCATGATGGATAACTTTGAAGAAATGGGATTATTCAACTATACCAACACAACTAACGACGCATTAAATGTCTCAGACGAGGTAAGCGAATAATGGAAACTTTCAAATGGAAATTTACAAAGAGCAGAAATACTGGGAATTATTTAATCTACCATCCATGTAAATCAAATGTGAAAATAGTGAAAACAAGGAAAGAAGCATTGATTTTAAGAAATAGATTGAATCTAAACGACGACATCAATGTCGGAGAGGAAAACAATGGAAACTAAAGAAATGAAAAGAATATATGCAAGAGAATATTATAGGAAGAACAGAAGTAAGCTAACAGCGTACATGAGGTCAAGAGCAAAATTAGCAGATGACAGTAGCCCGTACAAGATGGCTGGAGTAAAGGCGGCAATAATAAGATTAGAAAAATCAAATGATGATGGAATAGATATAGTGGAAAGAATTAATTGGTTAAAGAGTGAACTAAAAAGATTGGAGAAATTAAAATAATGGCAATAAAAAATAAAAAATTCGCAGAATGGTACGCAAAACCAGAGAGCAAAGCGTATATGAAGAAGTATGCAAAAGAATATTACCAGAAGAATAAAGAGCATATGAAAAACTACCAGAAAGAAAGAAAGTATGATACTCCAGCAAAGAATAGAATTAGAGATAGCCTAATTAATTTCATGGGCCAGTATAAAATAAAGAAAGTCTTAACTTTAGAATCAGAAGACTTTATATTTAGTAAAATAATCCCAGAAAAGAAGATAGTAGTATTTGAAAAGGATAAGAAAACATTCAGTCTAATGGAGAAATCAAAGCCAAAGAACGTAAGTTTATTCTACGGAGACATTTCGCATTTCGCAGATCTAGACTCAAAAACAGACTTTGTCTATCTAGACTTCTGTGGGACATATGAATTTTCAAAAGAGGTTATTTACAGCCTGAAACAAACAATAAAGCAAAGTAAGCTTTTCGCAGTGACATTTTGTCTAAGAACAGGGGATCAAGTAAAGAAGAAGGGATTCAAACAGATAGGAGATTACCAATTCGATCTAATAAGAAGACTTCAGGAGTTATTAGACATTAATTTCAAAGTACTTTACGGCGAAGGATATAATGATAGCGGATGTATGGTAACTATGTTATTCGAGAATCCAGGAGAAATACAATGAAGAAAGTAAATAAAGAAATGAAACTACAAATAAAGTATATGACTAAGAAAGGAATGTCTCAGGTAAAGATTGGAAAAGTATTCGGGCTATCCCAGAGTACGATTGGCTATCACGCAAGCAAAACACAGAAAGCTAATACAATAAATAGAGTAATGAATAATAAATATGTTTGGAAAGGAAGAAAAGCTTATATGAAAAAATACATGTCAGAGAGATATAATTCAGATCCAGAGTTCAAATCTAGAGTCCAAAAGGACAATAGGGAAAATCAAAGGAGAAAGAATGCAAAAGAATAAGTGGATGTATATCAGAACTTCAACTGAGGACCAAGAACCAGAGAATCAAATCAAAGATACAGAGACAATCAGTGGAAGTGAATATATCTTGCTCCAGGACAAACAATCAGCATGGAAAGATAATAAAGACAGACCAGACTTCGAGAAGTTAAAGAGCTCAATCAAGAAAGCACATGGGGGAGACCTTTACGTGTGGGATTGGGATAGATTATTCAGAAACAGAAAGAAACTAAAGGAGTTCTTCCAGTTCTGCGCTATATACAAGTGTAGGGTTCATTCATTCAGACAGGACTTCTTTGAGGCGTTCTACAAGATTCCAGCGCCATTTGACGAGATTATGCAGGAATTATTTTTAAATCTACTGGGATGGCTCGCAGAGGACGAGAGCACTAAGAAATCGGATAGGGTGAAAGCCGCAGTCAGAAGATCACCAGGAAAAGTGACTAGGTCTAGAACAGGTAAGAAATGGGGTAGAAAAGCAATAAATGTTGATGACAAGATAATCAAGGCCCACAAAGAAGGAAAAAATATGAGACAGATAGTTGAAGAGGTTTATTACTGGGATAAGAGCAAGCATAGAAAATTCGTGAGTTTAGGATATGTTCATAAAACCATAGTCGCTTTCAAGGAACAAAACAATACCGCAGGAGGCAATGAGATTAATTACTCAAATAATGAACAAAGAAACAACTTATAACAAATACAAAAGAGAAAACAAGGAGTTAAAGCAGATAGTAGCAGCAGACGTAAGATTCTTCTGTATGGGACAACAGGATTTTTCAAACAGATTATCATTCATAAAAAAAATGATGTTACAATATAGAGTAGAGCAAGATAGGAAGAATAAATATTATACACACTTCTCAAATACTAAAGATGCGTTAGAATATATGAAGACACATAAAAACACGACAATAATTATAGATGAAGCAGGAACAAAGAGACTTGGGAAGAGTAAGCTTAGTTTAAAGATGATTAGATTACTAAGAGCAACAAAGAAGTGTCAAGCATGCGAAGAAGATAAACCATTAGAACCTCACAGAATAATCCGAGGGAACAAAGGCGGACTCTACACAGTATACAAATTAGACGATAAAGGATCCAACGTAAAGATGTTATGTAAGGATTGTCATAAGAAATTACACGCAAACGAAAATAAACATGTATCACACTCGTATTAGTAACTAGGGAATGAAAACGAAAGTATATAAACATTATTAATTATAAATAACTATGATAACAATTAAAAAAAAAGAAAAAACAAAACCGAAGAAAATAAAGGGGTTCGCAATAGATGAAAACTTATATAGAGAGTTTAGAGATGAATGTAAATCAAGAAATATCAGTATGTCTGAATTAATAAGTCAATTTATAGCAGAGTCAACAGGTAAGATGAAGGAATCAACTGGAGACATAGTAATTAAGGTGGTAGAGCAAAAATGAAAATACAAAAGCACCCAAGATACAGCATAAGATGTAGATGCCCAAAGTGCGATCACGTGTTCTTTACAAATGCTAACAAAAGAAAGATAATAGAATTACTACAAAAGAAAGATATGAAGATAGCTGACTTATGTAAAGAAATGGGAGTATCTCGCACATCGATACATCACCACGTAGAGAGCCTGAAGGAAGAAGGAGTTGTTACGGATTATTATACAGACGAGCATGGACAGCCGCATTATGTTAAATTGAAGGAAAAGAAACAATGAATATAGATAGAAAAATAAAACAAGGAGATAAAGAAGTAGCATTATCAAGATTAAAATTTTGCCTAGATAGGCTTGAAGATAGTAAACGACAATTCGAGGAAGTAGCAGTCATGAGGCCTGTAGTCCAGATTTCAATGGAAGAGATTATAGGGGCAATGATTTCTGCCGAGCAGATTCTATTAGGAGATTATCAATGAAAGGTAAATGCTGGAACTGTCAAAAGATGAATACGATTCAACAAGACGGATATTGCTGGTGTAATTGTAAAAACGTAAAAGGCGGAAACGGTGGCCTATGGTATATTCCAATAGAAAAAGTAGAAGATCAAGACGCAGCAAGCCAATCAGGTAAGTTATTTCTAGATGAAGAGGAGAGTAGAGAATGAATAGAATAATGTTATTTAGCGGAGTAATACTAATGGCCTCAATTTTTATATTCTTCCCAGACTACAGCATACCAATACAAAAGGAATCTTATAGAATAGTAACAGGAGAAATGGTAGTATTCTTTATTGGGGCAGCTCAATTCATAATAGGTGTAAAAAGCAAATGAAGAATAAAATAAAGATAGCAAAAGAAATAGTAAGTAGGGGATTAATAAAGCAAACATCAGAAGACTGGTTTGAAGTAGATGGAGAGATGGTAAGATTAATAAGACTCCCAGGAAGAACGCTAATGACTTGCTCATGCAGTAATTGCTCAAGGAATATCAATCAGCCGCACGTAATGTGCTCCAGAAAGATCTCAGTAATATTATTCCAAGCGCAAGACTTCAGATTAAAGAAACTAATAAGAGAGAACCTTCAAACAGCAGAAGAATCAAAAGCATTAGGTATCGCAATAGAACCAGACATGATGATATGTTTGTTAAATGATTTGAAGAGATTTATACTATAATAATTTTCCAGGCAGATCACTACGGTTGGATCTAGTCTCATAATAAATATTACCAGAAGAACTAATTCTTTTCCCAGGAGCTAGCGCCTTTCTCTTAACATCAATCTTCTTAATACTCTTCCCGACTTGCGGCGTAACACTTAAACTTTTACTCTTATCCTTGAATCCTAGATTACTTCTTTCGCTTTTCATCTCAGTACTAAATAAATTCATAATATTCCTAGGCATTAGCTATTTAAATATTAGAGGTACTAGGCATTGGAATGGACCGACTGGGGATCGAACCCAGATCACTTCGGTGCAAGCGAAGTATTCTACCATTAGACTATCGGCCCGTTACCTACTAGGCATTGGCCTTTCTTTTCTTGAGCTCGTTCAATATATCAATCAAGGCTACACGAAGACTAATAAGAACGGCATATAGAATAAAAGAATATAGCTTCAAATCATTATCTTGTATTACACCAAGAACAGCACCAATGCCGCATATGATAAATAGAACATCATTAAAGTCAAACTTCATAATATAGATAGTAATCATCCATTTATAAATTGGAGGTACTAGGCATTGGATATGAGCTTAGCAGGAATCGAACCAACTCTACATGAATTTCAGTCACGTGTGCGCCCACTACACTATAAGCTCATTAACTTTACTAGGCATTGGATATTATAAAAGTATCTCCAGGAATAATTAATAGGCGTTGGGACGCATTCCTAGGCATTGGCGATCCTCAGGAGATAACACAAGAAGCCATATTAACATAGAAGGACACAAGAAAAGCCTTATTAACATCATAAGCCAAAAACGATAATAAGGCTTTTCTTAGAAGTATAAAGGGCGTGACATAAAAGCCACGCCCAACATTAAGGAAAGTGTAAAAGTAATATGATTAAGTAACTAAGTTACTAAACCCTTTTCTTTCTCTTAATGTTTTTGCGTTTTAGATCCGCATGATCGTATTAATAAAAATTTAAATTAAAATAATTTTCCTTTTCCGATTGTTTTATATTTAGGTATCCAAGTATTTTTTTCTGTCCAGTGCATACCTAAACATTCGTAAGTTTCGTTTGTCTCTTTGTTGTATATGTATTTTGGTAATTCCATTTTATTTATAATTCTCGCAATAAGGACAATCAAAGCAGTGCGTGTTTTCTCTAAGTGTATGCTTTTCTTCGTGTTGTTCTTTTGAAAAGTCTTTAAACTCTTTTCCGTCTATTTGTATTTTCTTCATTTGTTTTTATTTCTCCTTTCAATTCCTTAATTTTAATAGCAAATCTTTCTTCTTCCATTTCAGGCTCATCACTATCAAGCCATAATAAATTTTTATTTTTACACTTAGGGCATACTTCACCGCCACACTCAATTAAAGAAATTTCAGAACAATCAAAACATCTTACTGCGTCTTTCATGTCCTTCATTTTTCAAACCTCGTTTTAATTCCCAATACTTTAAACTCTGCAAACTGCGGGAGGTATCTTAATTCGTCAAACACAACACCGCCCTTAATTTTAATTGTTCTCCTTTTCATACCAACACGCTTTAATTTTAAAAGCCCTGTTTCAATATCATCTTTTAAGAAGTCTAAGTTTTGTTTCATTTCATTGACTCCCAAAACATAGGTCTTACTTTCCAAAAGATAGTAAGCCTTTCTTTATCTTCTTCCTTTAATGTTACAGGACATATTGCTTTTTTACTCTGCATAACTATATGATCTTCTCTCAATTCTTTAACTCTTCCTGTCACGCTGTTAATCTTCCAGCCCAAAGTACGAGCTATCATTTTATTATTACACGCCCCAAGTTTTCTTATTACCTCGTAAACTTTCGCCTGTTTCTTTCCAAGATTCTCCAAGACTTCGGCATAAGCAAGAAGTGATGTAGGCATAATTTTATGCTTTGCCTTCTGTCTTACCATATTAAAATAACCCAAACCTATATTTAGCTAATCTAATCTTATTAGAAATGAATTGTTTATAATCAATCTTAACCCCAACCAATCCAAGCAACGAAAAGCCCAAAGGATAAAAGAAAACCCCAAGCCCGTTTGGAAAGACTGCAACAGCTAAACACACAACACCAACACCCGCAACGATTCGCCCAAGCGGTTTAATGTCTGTCTTATATAATTCAATCCCTGCGGATCTGTAACCCGTAAGTATTAAGTTTGTTTGTTTGTTTGTTACCATCTTTTACAATAAACTAAGGATAAAGTTCTTTATAAATGTTTCGGTTAGTAGTTCCATGAGCAAGTTAGGGTAAGCTGTGGGCGTGAGAGTGTGAGCGGATCGGGTGATCTGTTGGGTAATGAATATTAATATTATCAATCTGTCAAGCCTTACGAGTGGTAACACAAACACACACACGCAGAGAGCCGAACGCATAGACTTTCATAAATTGACCAATTAAACGCAGAGCAAAACGGCGAAGTATCACACGGGGATAGTTTAAGTTTTTCGTGAACATATAAGAGAGCAAAAAAACAACTCGAAAAATAAAAAAAAATCGAAAAAATAAACGCAAAAAGTCGCCATCAAAAAGCCCATATATAACACTAAGTGTTATCCCCTAGAGCACTTTTTTTTACGGAGTGCCTTGATTGTATTCAAGAGTTACCCAGTGCCTAGATTATAGATCGAATTATCTCCAGAGGGATCCAATGCCTAGCAAATCTCCCCCAGGAAGCCCAATGCCTAGTAAAATTAGTGAGCGCATGCCTAGATTATGTAAAAGTAAGGTCCAATGTCTAGAAATGAGGGGTAAAACAAGCTAATCTCAAGGTAAAACACGCCCAATGCCTATGAAAATGTCCTTTTTTATCCTTTTATTGATTGTGGGCCCACCACATGCATTTAAAACCATATATATGTAATAATAAGAGATAAGAAATAAGAAAAACGCCCTATTTTCCGAGTAAAACCACTGTTTTTCCACAACTTTGTCCCGTTTCACCATAAGAAGCCATAAATTAAGAAGAAAACCAGCCCAAAATAGCCCAAAACAACGAAAAACACGTTAAAATCAGTTAAAATGACCTAAAAGGACAAATATCACACTGTGGAGTAGTTAAAACAGAAATAAACATCTAAAATCAACCGATATGAATCAAAACAGCCAAAACAATCATCTAAGAATCAAATAAGAGCATATACGAATCTATAGGTCTAATTTATAAATGAATGATTATAAATAATACTATGACAGACCAGAAAGCATATCAAAAAGCCTATTATCAGAAACATAAAGAGAAATCTAAAGCTAATTTCAAGAGATGGTATGAAACTCCAGGTAACAAAGACAAGATGAGAAAGTATATGCGAGAATACATGCGAAAAAAGAAGGGAATCAAACAGGAGGCCTTCAGAATCAAAAATTAATGGCAGGACCAGACGAACCAAGCATTTCTAAGCACAGCTCAGGGATTTCTATCATCATTAGGATAGATGGGCTATGGAAAGAAGCTAATATCTACTCATGTTCAGGACAATACTCAGGATGGAACACAAAACTAGACGTTATTTGGCGAGAACTAGCAAGAGACCTAACAGATGTAGACTATAAGTTAAAAAAGAAAGATTTTGACGCATTTGATGCGCTATTAGTTAAGGCTGGTGAGTTTAAAGACACAGGAAGTGACTCTTTCGCAAAGGCAAGTGAGACAGATAACAAAAATCGGTCAAAACAATATAGAATCCTAAACGATAAGGAACTTTTCCTAAAGAGATTAGAGAATAAGCTAGGAAAGGGAACAACATTTAGTGATGGAGACGAAGATGACTTCTAAGTCAGACGTAGTTACAATAAAAGATGAGAAGCAAGGCATTGATATTAAGTATTACATGGACGCAAGACTAAAAAAGCGAATGGATGAGGGGGTAATTCCAGATTTAGCAACAAAAGATAAAGATTGTTTCATCGCAGTTGATGGAAACGAAGGATCAGGAAAATCTACACTCGCTTTACAAATAGCAAAGTATGTGGACCCAACATTTAATTTAAATCGAGTAGTTTTCGATGCAGAAACTTTCAAAGAGGCAATTTTCAAAGCAAAGAAGGGAGAAGCAATCGTTTTTGATGAAGCATTTACTGGTCTTAGCTCAAGGGCCTCTCTTTCTGGAGTAAACAGGGCGCTAGTCGGACTTATGATGCAGATGAGACAAAAGAACCTCTTTGTTATCATGGTATTACCTACTTTCTTCTTATTAGATAAATATGTAGCGCTATTTCGGTCAAGAGCACTGATTCATGTTTACGAAAGCGGCGGAAGACGTGGATATTTCAAAGTCTACAATCAAAAGAAGAAAAAATTACTGTATTTATTAGGAAAGCCAACGTATTCTTATTCAGGAGCCAAGTGGAAAATCAATACAAACTTTCGTGGAAGATTTTACGGAGTGTTCGCATTAGGAGACAAAGAGATGGAGAAAAAATACAGAGCAAAGAAAATGAAAGCTCTAGAAACAACAGAAAAAGAACCAATGAGCGCAGGCCAAGTAAAATACAGAGAGCAAAGAGATATAATTCTATTCGCATTAAGAAAATCTACAAAGATGACGTACGAAGAAATCTCAAACTTACTAGGGGACTACGATTTCGAAATGTCGATAGCTCAGATTGGCGCAGTCTGCTCAAAGTTCGGAGATAAAGAAAAGCTAAGGAGAAATTACATAAATAAAGGTGAAGAAGAAAAGCCAAAGCCTAGAAAGAAAAAGAAAGTGGTGTCTGAACCAGTAGTAACAAAAGAAGAGCAAGCAACGGAAGTAGGCGCAGAAGCAATCGAAGAAGCAATCGCACTTAATGAAGTATTCGAGGAAGAGTTTGAAGATGATCCTGAAATGGCTAAAGAGTTCTAGATTTTTGTAACTGATTAGTGAAAACGAAAGTATATAAATAGATATTGATTATAAATAGTATGGTAGAAAAGACAACTGAAGAAAAGAAAGCATATCACCAAAAGTGGAGAGAAGATAATAGAGATAAGTCCAGGGCCGCAGACAAAAAGTTCAGAGAGTCTCAGAAAAGAAAAGATTATCTTAAAGAATACAGAAAGACTGAAGCAGCAAAAGATTATAAGAAGAAGTGGGAAGATAATAATGTAGAGAAGAGAAGAGAGTATAGCAGAAATTATGGAAGAAGCGAGAAAGGTAAAATAAGATTCAAGAGATACTATAAAACAGATAAGGGAATATTGAATATGTTGAGGAAGCACGATGCGAAGAGATTAAAAGTAAAGAGTCCAGAGTTCACATTAGAAGTTATACAAATGATAAAGGAAAGAGACAAAGAATGCGTATATTGTGGGAAGGAATTTGACGGAGACATAGATCATGATCACATTAACCCCTTCCTTCCATTCAGCAAATATAATATAGTAAGATGTTGTAGCGAATGTAATAAGGATAAGTCAAGAGCAAATATGATAGAGTGGATAAACTTCAAAGGCTATAAGATTTCTCAGAAACTACTAGATTTATACAAGAAAGCATATTCTTAATCTATACCTCTAATATTTAAATAGAATATTACTAGGACTATTATGAAAAGACAACGTATTCATAATTTAAGGAGGGGAGATTAACAATGTTAGGAAATATAATTGGTGGATTCATCGTGATACTTGTAGGTGTAACTTTAGCACCCACAGTTGCCGATGAAGTAGCAGGAGCACAGGCTAATACAAATATTACAGGAGCTTCCTCTACAATCCTTGGACTTACTACATTATTCTACAACCTTTCCATTGCTGCTACAGCAATCGGTATCGCAGCACAAGGTTTGAGAAATAGTGGATTAATGTAAATCTAGGAAATACATAAAATGCAATACAATTTAAAAAACAAAGGGGAAAGGATCAAGGCCAGCTCTCGGGCGGTTATTTTTTCATCTTTCCTCTTTGTCTTCATTTTGTTAATCTCTTTCTCTTCAGTTTCAGCTTCATCTTTACAACTTGGTCTAGAAGATCAAAACACAAATTCTATAGGTATAAATTTTATACCAGAAGTATCTATTAATTACTCTTCACTTAATACAAACAACTCTCAATTCTTACAAGGATACACTCCTATAACTTTACGAGATTTCTTTCAATTAACTTACGATACTCTTTATTCTGATATAACAGAACCAGTTGCATTATCTCTAGGAAACTGGTCAGCAGATATGGGAGATTATTATACAAGCACACAAACAGATACAGCAATAGAAACTGCAAATACTTCTGTTGTTAATTGGGCAGATGGAAAGTTTGTTGTAAACTCAGGTGATAGTTTATCTGGGCAATATGATTTTAATGGCGGATGGACAAGCGATGGGTTAAGTATAATCGATGGAAATATTTATGCACAAACAGGTTACTTTTATAATATCTCGGGATTAGGTGTTAATAATTTATTAATCAATGGAAGTTTATTGCCAACAGTTGGATATGATAATCAGTTCGATATAGGTAATTCAACACTTAGATGGAATGATTTATATTTGGGCGGAGATATTTATTCTAGTGGTTCGGCTTATTTGGGTAGAAATTTAGAAGTAGTTCGTAACGTGTTAATTGACGGGCAAACTGGAATGGGTATCGTCCCAACAGGAAAATTATCTGTGGATGGAGAGGTTAAGGTTGGTGATGCAAATGACGGGGTTTGGATAAGAAGAAGCGGAACAAAAGGGGAGATTCTAGGGATAGACCAAGGGGGAGCAGCTTGGAATGATGTAGATATAAGGGCAGGCTCGGCAACTCAAGTATATTTAAAGACAGATGGAAATACTATAATAGGTTTGGATAATAATAAAATAATACAAGGAACAGATAATGATTACTCACAATACTTTGACGGAACAAACCA
>Ga0222658_1000954_pt1 | contig 13749 bp, 8 predicted proteins | sample AntAcemetagen476_FD_179830 | JGI IMG/M metagenome (GOLD analysis project Ga0222658, IMG submission 179830) | Saline water microbial communities from Ace Lake, Antarctica - #476 | ecosystem: Environmental > Aquatic > Non-marine Saline and Alkaline > Saline | place: Antarctica: Ace Lake | collected... | reverse complement strand
ATATTATCTGCCGGGATTTGACGCATATCCAATCCGGAATTCTCGGTTGTTAAAAGTTGTCCGCTTGATGTCGTGGTCTTTGTATCGATCTGCAGGTTCGCGTTATTGGAAAGCGGTATATTGTCAACCCTGATCTGTGCCCCAAAATATTCATTATCATCGGCATCGCCACTGACTGATGAAGCACGTATGCCCACCTGTTTTTTTTCGGCCATTCCCGGATTCTCAAAACGGATGCCGGGTGTCAGTTGCATGACATCACTGAGGTTAGATGCTTGTAAATGCTCTATTTCGCCGCTGGAAATACGGGTTTTTGTTTCGGCATCTGTGGGGAGCAGTTCGCGATCGGCTTGCACAATAATACCACCGATCTCAAAGTATTCTAAAACCATGTTAAAGGTTTTTTCTAAGGTTTTAGATGCACCAAAGCTGATTTTTTCTTCGATGGTTTTATAGCCCATAAAGGAGACACGAACTGTGTAAGTGCCTACAGGTACCTGCATAGAAAAATAACCATCTTGATTAGCAGCAATGCCTTGCAAAGTTTCCTTAAGAATAACATTCGTTCCAACCAGAGCTTGTTTGTTTTCATCAAACACATAACCCTTGAAGGTTGCAGGCTCTGCAGCAAGTAAGAGTGTGCATGTTGCCAGTAGGAAGCATATTTTTTTTAGCATATATAAAACCTCTGTTTATCAGAAAGACAATAATAGCACATATTTTGTTAAAAATCAAATGAATGTGGTAAGAAAACGATGAATTATTGGTAAATATTCTTAAGAATCGGTGAACAGTAACCTGTAATCTGTAAACTGTAATCTGTAAACTGTAATCTGTAAACTGTAATCTGTAACCTGTAATCTGTAAACTGTAATCTGTAAACTGTAATCTGTAAACTGTAATCTGTAATCTGTAAACTGTAATCTGTAATCTGTGACCAGTTACGATTTACAACAGATCACTGGTCACTGGTTACCGGTCACCGTAAAAAAAATGCCCCGATATGACTACCGGGGTACTTATTTATTGAAATGTCCAATGGACTATTTTATTTTAATCAATCTTCAGGCTTGATCAACAAGACACCGATCAATCCAAAAACACCGGTAAAGAGCACGATCACATAATCGAACCAAGGGCGTTTACGTGAGAATATCAGCAACGCCAACAATGATATAGCTATTCCGATCAGTCCATGCCACCAGAATATATTCATTTGTATCTTTACCCATTGCATCGGATCATAAGTGCTCAGTTCAAAGGGAAAGATGAAACTTTTTACAACGGAAGAAGGCCGTTTGTCATAGGGTGTCCATGTCATGACATGTTCGTCGATCTTTTTGTAATCGTTATCTAGAACGATCATCTGATTGAAACCGTCACCACGGATCTGAATATGTTTGTTGACCGGATAAATGTAGAATCGAATGGTCATATCATTAGCGATATAATCATATTTCGGGTCACTGGCGGTGGTCGGGATCTGGCGTAATTTATAGTTATCGTAAGTGATCAAATAGATTTCATTCTTATCTGTCAACAACCAACCGTAGAATTCTTTGCGTAAATTCTCACCGATAAATATTTGGCGGATGCCAAGATCGGGGTCGATCCCTGTTTGAATACAAACGGGTTCGCCTTTGATCATTTTCAAATGGAATATTTTGTTCGTGGCATCTTTAATGAAGTAACCTTCGTCAAAAGGTTTACGGTTTGTTTGATTGGCTGCTACGATCTTGGCGGGAAATGTAAATCCTGCTGCGAGCATGGCTTCCTGAAAAATTTGTGATTTTTCTTCAATAACCGAATTTGAAGCAGGATCAAGGAATTCAATGGTATTTCCCAAACGAAATACGTCATCCGGGATCATCAGCTGAGCATAATCACCTTCAGCCTCAAACATGATGTTGAGAGGTACTATAGGCGGATCAATATTCTTAGGCTGAATTCGGAGCATCTGTGAATTCCGACGGATATTTTTTGACGTCATCTCGAACCCTTTGAGGGTAGGAGGGAGTTGCTGCCATTTTTCGAGGTTTGCATAAAACATAAAGGGTAAGAGTTGGTAGTATTCTCTTTCAGTATAGGTATTACCCTTAATATCTTTGTAGTCGATCTGTCCCATACCATAATATTGGAGATAGACAAATTCATCGATCACCGCAGAATAATCCATGCGGGGAGTATCTACCTTCTTATCAAAAAGCATTGAAAAGAAATCCGGGAGATATAACGCGGACACAATGACCATAAGAAGGATGATCGTGTATCTTGATAGTTTATTTAACATAACATATACCTAAGCTTTTAAAGTTATTTGGTTCCACGGCGAAAACGATGACTGGCGAACATGACGGTCAAAGGCATGATCGCAACGATCAATACCATGATCCAAAGACGTTGATACTGGTCATAGGTTGTTGCCCTGAAATTAAGTTCGATCAATGCGTAAGCCACAACGGCGTAAATGACCCGATAGATCCATGTAGGTTCAAGAATGATGAATGCAGCCATAAAATACATGGCTGATCCTCCCAAGAACCAGGGGATTGTCGACATCAAGACCTTCGTGACGACCTCAGTCGGGTAGGTCATGGAAATAACCAACCAAAGGCCAAAGAAAAGAAAAATGATCTCAGCCAGCAGGAACATATAACCAAATCCTACTGATGAGAGAAGCAGTTTTTTTTCCGAAATAGGCAAATGATAAGATAAACGCATGCGTTTATTTGTCATCTCCGGTACAAATTGGATCAGGGCAAACGCCAAACCGGTGAGAATGGGAAGAAATTTGACGAATACGATATTCTTCAGCAAGAGGCTTTTACCGATCACATACATCCAGTTGGAGAAAGCACCCTGAAATTCTACGTAATAATTGATCATACCGATCGTGTAGGCAAGCGAGAGCACCGTTAATGCGGCGACCACGATCACTGCCCAACGCAGTTTGATCCATTCTTTATACAATATTGCTTTTAACATAGTAGCACCTTTGATTAATACTTTCCGGTCAAACCGATAAATGCTTCTTCCAAACTCATGGGAATTTCAGTGAGATCACTCACTGTTATACCAAGAGTCTTAAGATGTTTTATCACATCTGCCTTTGGTTTGAAGGAATAGAGCGTGATCTTGTCATTGTAATATTCAACATTGGTGATTATATTATCATCTGCTTTGATCACACCACGAACATTGGCATTACGAAATTCAAAACGATGGAAATCTTTTTTCAATGTTGTCAATGGCATTTTCAACAAGAGTTTTTGATAGCCCATAATAATGGTATCATCCGCTACTTTTTCAACATCTTGAATAATATGAGACGTAAGAAAAACCGTTTTGTTTTTTTCACGAACATATTCTTGAAGGTAGTCAATAAAAAGGGCTCTATAACCGGGATCCAGACCCATTGAATAATCATCAAGGATCAACAATTCCGGGTCCTGAGCAAAAATAAGACCCAAAACCACCTGTGAACGCTGGCCACAGGACATATTACGGATCTTATGGTTATCCTTTAAACCGAGTTTACCTATGAGATCCCAATAATATTCTGCTTTCCATTCCGGAAAGAAGCGGGCATAAAAATTCTCGACCTGTTTGATGGTCATAAAATCATAGGCAAGATGCCCTTCATGCAAAAGACCGATCTTTTGACGCGTTAGAGGTGAAAGTTTATGAGATTCTTCACCGAGTACCAGACATTGTCCGCTGGTGGGACGCAGAAACCCCATCAAAATATTGATGGTTGTGGTTTTTCCCATGCCGTTTTTGCCGAGAATACCAAAGATCCTGCCTTTTTCGACCTTAAGGTTAAGGTCGTTGAGAACCAAATTATCCCCATAATAATGGGTCAGGTTCTTACATTCAATGACGTGTTCCATACATAATTCCTGATTTTTACTTAAATAACGTTGGGAATATAGGATATTTACCCTTAACTTCATATAAAAATATTGCAATTAAGTAAAAATTATTTATAAATTAAGTACTTACACGAAGTAATTAAGGTAAATATGAAAAAAACACAACGATTTATCATTTGTTTAACGCTATTGATTACAATGCTCATAGGCTCTTTGTCTGCAGCTACTGTGCGCGGATATGTCCGGAATTATGATGGAAATGTTCCCATTAAAGAAGCATTGGTCGCGATCGAACCTCAAAAAGACACTGAATTTTCAGCGCAAACCATGACGGACCGGGATGGTTTCTTTGAATTTAAGGAAGTTCCACAGGGAATCTATAAGATCGCCGGAATGAAAGAATGTTTTTACAGTAACAGCCTGTTTGATTTTTTCATCTCTGATGAAGGCATATATAATGTAAAAGTAAAATTGATCGTGAATCCGAACGGCAAAGATGATATGTCTTATTGCTTTATGATCGGGGGGATCGAGGTGGAAGCAGCCGGTCGGGATATTCTTCCCGAGGAGATCGCAACGACCCGGAAGATCGATTCCGGTGAGATCGATCACTTACAGGCCTCGAACCTCGGTGATGTGTTAACCTTGGTGCCGGGTGTGGAAAAGTCCGGACAGATGGGGTTAGCCAGACAACAGAATATCGGCTTGAGAAAAGTGAAACGATCAGATGCCCCTCTTGGAGGGTTTGAATCTTTCGGCACGTCTATTGTTGTGGATGGCAATGAGATCTCACGAGACATGAAAATGTCAGGCTATGTAAGTGGGGCAACTTCCGACCAGAGCGGTACCGACTTGAGGACAATTCCTGCCGATAATATTGCTTCAGTTGAAGTCATAACAGGTATTCCTTCTGTAGAATATGGAAACTTTACCGATGGTATCGTTAAAGTTGAGACGAAAAAAGGCTCAGTCAATAGACGTTTTAAAGCAAAGATCAATCCGGATACAAAAGGATTTTCTTACAATGGCGGGCATAAATTCGGTGATGAAAATACCGTTTTTGATTATCATGTTAACTACTCTTATAGTGAACGTGATCTGAGAAAGATAGGGGATGAATATCAACGTCTTTATGGGTCAGCCAATTTATCCCGCTCTTTTCTTGACGATAAATTTGATTCCCGCTTGGGTTTTACTTATACGCGTATCTTTGATGATGAAGAACCCAATGATGAATATCACATGCAAAACACAAACCGCGGGTTTAGAACATCCGGAAAATTAGATCTAAAATATCGTACAGATAATAATGTCCGCTACGAAATGTTTGCAGGAGTTGATTTTAATAAACAAGATGAAATCAAACAAAAGATGGTCACTGACCAACTCTTTTTACCCATGGATGAAGATGTGAGCAGTATTGATCAAAGTTATTGTACTATTATACCGATCATTGATACGGTATATATTGCCGGTACCGACACAATAGACTATATCGATAGTACCTTAATGGTCTATCCTTACAATGCGACGATCAGTCAGAAAGGTAAAGAATGGGATGTATCGTTTAAATTAAAAAGAAAATCGAATATAAAAATTGGGAATACCAAAAATAAATTGCTTTTTGGTTTTGAAACCGATTATGAAAAAAATACCGGTGAAGGAGTAGTGCTGGATTCGGTTTTTAATTATTATGGTAAAGAATCAACCAAACGCTCCTTTAGTTATGATGATTTTCCCTCTAACTTAAAATTCTCGCTTTATGCTGAAGATCAAATTTCATTTGATTTGTTTGGTCGGAAGATGGATGTTCTTGTGGGTTTGCGATATGACCTGATCAATCCGGAACGTTTTCATGTTTCATTCGATGATGGCTTTTCTCTTTTTGATGCAAAACAGGGTGACTTCTTTTCACCCCGTTTTAATATAAAATATCAGTTATCCGATGATCTTGCCTTAAGAATGGGAGCCGGACAAAGCATTAAATCCGTGTCATTGACGCAGATCTATAAAACCCCCAAACACATTGCTTATTTAGATACGACCACAAACCAGGTTGCCGAAAAAGTGATTTATCAGGTCAATGAATATCTGAAATCTTATGCTTCGCAAAAAATAGAGGGTTCATTAGATTGGCGGATCAATGATGTGGTGGGGGCTTCACTAACGGGTTATTATTCTCACACCAAAAATCAACCGTCACAGATAAACTATCCTGAGGGCTATGACATAAATCCCGATACGATCAATATTGAATATAGCTATGCCATTTATGAGAATAGCGCTTGGGACGACAGCTATGGCGCAGAATTAACCTTCAGAACAAAGCGCATCAAGGATATTAAATATGCCTTCAATGCAACCTATCGTTTTTCTCGTTCCGGGACGAACAGTTTAAAATATGATCCGGATTACCAAGCTGCACCGTCAGTGTCTAATTGGGCATTATGGTATCCTGACAGAATAGATTGGCAAAGCAAGCTGATCCTGGATGGTCAGGTATCGTACTTAAATCAACGCTTTGGTCTTTGGGTAACCATGGATGTTCAATATACGCCATTTTACAAAAAACAATATATTTACGAGAGTAATAGCTATGAAGTGACGAATGAATATGGCGATCTCTATGATTATTACCAGGGTCAATCATATTGGTATGATTCTGAAATACAAAGCTTTACAGGGCAGTGGTTGATCAATCTTCGCATTTCGAAATCTTTGGGTAATAATGCCGAGGTTTCACTTTATATAAATAATTTCTTCGATAATCGTGCAACTTATATCAGTCCGTATACGGGATCACAGTTCAATTTGAACTCCCCGATCTATTATGGACTTGAGATGAGCGTAAAATTATAAGGATGAACATGAAAAAAACACTCATAATATTAAGCATTGCGGCATTGGTTCTTTCGTCATGTTTGCTGTTTGAAAATAAACCCGAAGCCATTGATGGGAATCTTCAAATTAATCTAACCTTTACAGTGCCCAGTGAAGAGGATTCTACAGTAGAGGTTCCAGTTGCAGATCTTCCCGTTAGAATTTTTACCACCAACTATAATATTCCTGAACAATACGATACAACAGATGCCAACGGTTTTGTTCACTTTGATCATTTACCGTATGCCTATTATACCGTAGAGGCTCATTCCTTTATTAGCACCGGCGAATTTACGGAGATAGAAGTTGTGGGAGCCAAAGTATTGGACTTGGTTGCAGATTCTCTTCAAGGTGAAAATGTTTATATTGATAGCTTATCCATGGAATCTTCAAAAAGAGGCTTAAAAATAAACGAGATTTATACCTCAGGTCCTAAAAATAGGATATACTATTTTTACGATCTGTTCCTTGAACTTTATAATGGACTAAGTGAAACAGCTTATTTAGATGGAATGGTCATTTTAAGATTAAGCACAACAAAAGATCTATTTGCCGATACGCTTGCCGTGACCAATATTTATCAATTTCCGGGCACACCTATTACAGGCAGACAATACCCTATTGAACCGGGTGAATTTATGGTCTTGGCCGGTAAGGCCATGAACCATAATGCCATTGGTCCGATAGCCGGCCTGAGTGTGGATCTCTCGAATGCCAACTGGGAATTTAGAAACTTGATCGAACCCGGTGGATATGATAATCCCAATGTACCTGATATAACGACAAATAATGGTAAAGTAGTACAAAAAAGCCGTGTTGACTTTTTAGTCGGTATAACCGGTGATGGTATTGCCTTGTGTGACGGAAGGGATTATGACCAAACCGATGGTATCGATATTAATACCGTGGTTGATTGTGTCGAATACAGTTCCAGCGAAACACACACGAAGGAAGTTCCCTACTCGCTGGATGCCTCATTTGGGGGCATCGGACAAACAAAATATAACGGAGAATCCCTGGAACGTGTCCGTCCGGGATTTGATACGAATAATTCGCGAGTGGATTTTGTTATCATAAATGCACCGACACCGGGATATCAACATGAATAAAATTATCAAAACAGTAATCATTATTTTCGTGATCGGCTGCTCAACGGTCTTTGCTTTTGAAGATGTATTTGCAAGGCAGATCGATTTTGCCGGTCAAATAGATGATCCTCTCAATACAACTTATCTTACAGCGAATCCGGCAAGTATACTTTATAAAGAGAATCGCGAGATATTTTCCATTAAAACTATTTTATCGGATAATGCCTATAAACGAACCTATGACCCAAGCTCGAGTCAAAATTATTCTGCAAGCTTTTCATCCCTTCGCCGAATAAATGATGCTTCATTCTTTATGGCAGGTATTTCATATGATGATCTGCGATTGAAAGATATGTTTGGGTCCAGAGAAAAATATTTTTATGATGATTACTTCTCCATGATAGATTCTTCGACCGGAACGACAGCTTATTATGGTCCCCAGTTAAATCTCTTATACAATGTGGAAATTGCCAACGACCTCTATTTGGGAGTCAGCGGGAATTACGGTGTTGAAAGAGGATTAAAAGATACTTTCCCTAAAACGATCACCATTATGAGAAATTCCATTTATCGGGTCGGTTTGGACTATAGAAAGGAATCGTTTAGTATTGGGGTTCATGGCCGATATTATGATGATCAAACATATTATGAATCGGTTAAGAGCTATTCTCAGGTCATTGCCAAGACCTATATAGGTTATAATGTCTTTTATAATGAGCTTTCCGCTTCAACATCTAAGAAAAAACGTACAAGGAACGGCTTTGAATATGGCGGTCACTTGCGATTGGGCGGTGAAAAAGCGGCTGCATTGAATGTCAGCGTTTCCGGCCTGCATCGCATATCAAGATCTGAGATCTACACATCCTATAGTAAACCAAGAGGCTTGTGGCAGCGTCAGGGGATACAGGTATTAAGTGATCTGACGATCCACGTCAGAGATGTCGTTGATGCAAGACTGTATGGTGAATATCTACATTTTAGTGATTGGGGTGAATCGCTTATTTCAAATGCTCTGGTGATCGAAAATGATGAAAGTTATTCTCATGCCGGAGCCGTTCTTGTTTATGAGCCATCGATGGTACAAAAGGCCTTTTTAGGCGGTGAGATCGGCAAAGTAGCCTATGATTATAAGGAATATGTTTTCCCGTTTGAAGATACCCGTGCCGGTGTCGAATGGAAGTTGTATGCAGGAGCAGGCCTGTACCTTTCTTCAAAAACCAGATTAAATTTTAATTTGGAATATGGAAAAGAAGTCCCCAAATTCTATTGGAACACGGAATATTTTCAAAATACAGGTGTTATAATAAATCTTGAACAATTGTTTTCTTTCGGTTATATTGAAGTGAAGTTTGAAAATATCAGTAAAAAGCCTTCTAATGGCAGTGAAAGCATAAGTATTATGCAACTTGGACTGTCATATCGTAGAAAATGAAGTTAAAAGAAAAAATTAATTAATGTAAGTCAAAAAAGGAGACAAACATGAAGAAGATGCTAACGATCCTTGCCTGTGCGCTGCTTGCAACAGCTGCGTTCGGACAATGGGAAATGGTCAAAGGTCCGGTTGATATAACCACTCTATCTGACGCCGTTGCTTTGTCAGCAACCACTGTTTTAACAATTAGTGGTAATATGGTAAAGAAAACAACAGATCTGGGCGCCACATGGACAGAAATATTATTACCGGAAGGTATAAGCCTGCAATCGATCGATGCTGCAAATGAAACCGTTGCCTACGCATGTGCGGACGATGGTCTTGTTTACAAAACGATTGATGCCGGTGATACATGGACACAAGTGGGAGATACTGCACAATTTACGATCGATATGGATGAAATTGACGTATTGGATTCCAATACCGTATTTATTGCCGGTGGAGTCGGTTCGGGCACGAAGGTCGGTTGGTTCTTTAAAACCCTCGACGGTGGTGCCAGTTGGGATACGACTATTGTAGCCGGTGGTGAAAATCTCGATGGTGGTATTGCATTTAGCGATGTCTCGAACGGCGTTGTATTTGATGACGGTACCGGAGGTGTTATTCACACGACTCACGATGGTGGAGATACATGGACAGATTATGCTGTCACTGTGCCCTTGGGTCTATCTTCAAAACGCATGTATACCGCTTCAGCTGCTGTTGGAACTCAGACGATCGTTATTGGTGCTTACAATAATGTTGTATGGGCATCAACCGACAATGGCGATACATGGACCAGCGTAAGTGAATTTACCTATGATTATGATCGTATTATTGATATTAAAGCTTTTGACGCCAATAATTGGCTGGCTTTCTCATCTGCAACAGATATTCTAAAAACCACAGATGGTGGTACAACATGGGATACTCTTACTGTTGGATCTGCACAATCCTGCCAGGCTACGGCATTTTCAGCAATAACAAATGGTATTGTTTGGAGCTCTAATGGTCAAGAATTCTCGACAGTTGATGGTTCAACATTTGTTCCATTGAATGAATGGCCGAGCGTACCTTTCTATAGCATTACTATCCCTGAAGAAGGTAAATTGATCACTACCGCTAATTACGGTGGTGAGATCACTATAAGTGATGATGGCGGTGCCACATGGTCGTACCCGACCAATGTTGAAACCGGAGCAAAATCATCGATTTATGCTTCTGCTTCAATTGATGAAAACACTATTTTGATCGGTGGTTCAGCCGGGTATATTGCAAAATCAATTGATGGCGGTGCTACCTGGACACAGATCGACAATGTGATGCTGTATGAATCAAATAAACATATTTATTTTATTTATATTGCTCCAAGTGGTGATGTTTATGCCGGTGGATCTTCAGGTTATTTATTGAAGAGTACCGATGATGGCGATACATGGAACCAAGTTGTCGTTAACAGTACCATGACCGTTTATGGCATGGCAGTCTTTTCAAACGGTAAAGGATTCTTGGGTGGTAACTCAGGTAAATGGTGCATAAGTACCAGTACTGTTTTGGATACCTTTGATCAGGTAACTGACATGGGCTCAATGAGTATTCGTGGACCGAAAGAACGTAATGGTGTTATTCTTATTCCTGCTAATGATGATATCTATACTATCAATGATGATATGGATTCATTATACTCGATATTTGATATTCCGAGTGGCGACGATGCCTATGCTCTTGAATGGGTAAGCGATACCGTTGCTTTCATTGCCGGTTCACATGGAATTATTTATCGTACAGATGATGCCGGTCTGACCTGGGAACAGGAAATGAGTGGTGCTGATGATTATATTTATGATCTGAAGTTTGACGGTAAAAAACTATGGGCAGTCGGTAAATACGGTCTTATTATGAGCCGTAAATATGAAACTGTTAAAGCTGATTATACCGAAGAATTTACAGACGGTACAGCTGACTTGACATGGGTTGAAAATACTGCTGCCGGCAATGCGGGCGGTTTAAATTTGACCGTTGCAGCCGATTCAGCCGGGTTGACCAATGTTGGTATCTGGGCTGATGATGGAAACACAGGTCTTATTTATCCGGATCTTGGCCGGAAATTGAAAAACTATGAAGTTTCAGCCGACATCTATGTTGTAAAAGAGGCCAGTGCAACGCAACCGTTGTATAAAGGTTTAGCAATTAAAATGGATCCTGTAGATATGGCATACTACCGTTTTGTATATAGTAATTCCTCATCCAGCACAGGTGCTTTAAAACTTCAGGGTTTTGATGGCGCCAACTGGTATATTTCAAAACAATGGAATGCCGGAGAAGATTTTGATACATTGGAAACAGGTTTCCATAACTTTAAAGCACAAGTTGTTGACAATATGTTCTGGTTGTACATTGATGGTACATTACTACCGGGTTGTCCTTACACCCATGATGGTGCACCTGTTGTATCAGCCGGCTATCCCGGTATGTATGTCTATACCGGAACCTCAGAATTCGACAACTTTAAAGTTAATGTTCTCGCATATCCCGAATATATGGTTACTGCCAATGTAGATATGGGTGTGATGGTACGTCGCGGTGAATTTGACCCCGCATCAAGTAACCTGGATATCATTGGTTCATTTGATGGTTGGAGCGGTACAGCGATGACTGACCCGAATGCCGATACGATTTACACAGCTTCATTAGGTTCTCACGAAGCCGGTACGACACTTACATTCAAATGCCGCCGTAACGGTGCTTGGGATGATATGGAAGAATTCCCCTTTGGTGGTGCAAATCGTACATATCTTGTAACAGATGCCGGTGATCAAAGTATCCCTACATTCTTGTACAGTGATATCACTGAAGTTCCCGTAGGCGTTGAAGATGGACCTACAGTTTATGCTTTGGCACAAAACTATCCGAACCCCTTCAACCCTGCAACAACGTTGAAATTCCAGATCCCGAATGCGGATATGGTAAAGATCAGCATCTATAACGTCGCAGGACGTAAGGTTGCTGAAGTTATGAACGAACAACTAGAAGCCGGTTACTACACCGTCAACTTCAATGCGAGTGCTCTCCCCAGTGGCGTATATTTATATCGCTTAACTGCCGGTGAGTTCTCTTCAGTAAAGAAGATGACATTGCTTAAGTAATTAATTTATTTACTTAATAATAGAAAGCCTCGTTCCGAGTTTGGGACGGGGCTTTTTTTATGACTAAAGTTTATGAAGAAGTTGAGAGTTGAAGTTAAGGATACGTAACCATTTTGTCCTCCTCAGACTTATTGGACCCCGTCGGGGTCCTTGTTAGGTTTCGTTGAATTCCTGTACTGTTATTAGATCCCTACGGGATCTCTACTGCAATCGCTTGACGTACGAAATTAACTGCAGGTCCCTTGCGAGATTTCTGCAACAAACAATTGACGTACTAAATGTGTTATAAGACACTTGCGGTATCACTATTGCAAACGCTTGACATACAAAATTCGTTGTAAGACTTCTACAGGATTTCTACTGGAATAGCTCGATGTAAAAATTATGTTACCAAGATCCCAAAGGGATCGAATAACAGTATATAACTTAATTTCTAATTGCTACAACCCCGACGGGGTTGAATAAGCTAAATGTATTTATTGTACTGTTTAGACCCTTACAAGATCTCTATTGCAAACGCTTGACGTACGAAATCTGTTACAAGGATCCCGAAGGGATCGAATAACAGTATATACCTTAGTCTCCAATTACCGCAACCCCGACGGGGTTGAATAAGCTAAAGGTATTTATCCTGATATTCTATTTCAAACTCCTTTAGTAATCTCTTAAATTCTTCAAAAGGAGTTTCTTTTTTATGATGCTCTTTCTGATTTAATACATAGTTAATTAGATTTTTTCGAGCATCAGGACCATAGGTAAATGAACCAAACCCTTCATTCCATCCATTAAAATAGGGAAACATATATTTTAACTTTATTAATGATGTACAAGCAAGTTTGACATCTTTTATTAGATGTGAAACTGCAATACTTGGAGGAATGTCAGCAATTATATGAATATGATTATCAAAGCCTCCCACTTGGTAAACATAACAATTCTTTTTCATCATAATGCCAGATATATAGGTGAAGAGCTCTTCACGATGTGTTTCGGTTAATGTTGGCTCCCAGTTTTTTGTATGAAATACTATTTGATATGTGTGACGAGTGAAAGTACCCATTTTGCCCTCCCCCCTTAGAGCTTATTGGACCCCGTCGGGGTCCTTGTTAGGTTTCGTTGAATTCCTGTACTGTTATTAGATCCCTACGGGATCTCTACTGCAATCGCTTGACGTACGAAATTTGTTATAATGACCCCTACGGGATCTCTATTGCAAATGCTTGATGTACAAAATTTGTAAAAATGACCATGCAGAATGTACGTCTTCAAAGTTAATTGGACAAATTTCATAGTAAGTTAAGAGATACATTTTAGTTTACCAAGTTTATAATCTGAGCATGATTCTGACGGCT
>Ga0222658_1000953_pt1 | contig 13756 bp, 17 predicted proteins | sample AntAcemetagen476_FD_179830 | JGI IMG/M metagenome (GOLD analysis project Ga0222658, IMG submission 179830) | Saline water microbial communities from Ace Lake, Antarctica - #476 | ecosystem: Environmental > Aquatic > Non-marine Saline and Alkaline > Saline | place: Antarctica: Ace Lake... | reverse complement strand
GTTGGTAGTCCAAATCTGAAAGTTAATTTTGATCTTGGTAATAGTTGTGCGTATGGAGAGGATACTCCAAAAGCAATTCGCTCACTTGGTGATTTAATTGGAGGTATTCATATTAAAGACAGAATTAAACTATTTGGTACAACTGTTCCTCTTGGTCAGGGAGATGTTCTTTTTTATCGTTGTTTTGAAGCAATCAAGGACATTGGCTATTCTGGTACTTTGATTATTCAAGGCGCACGTGGTGATGACGACATCCAAACAGCTAAACAGTATCTATCATTTGTACGAAGTTATTTGGAGGTATGGAATGATAATATATGTCTTTGAATATTGTCCATGTAGATTTGAAAGTGCTTTTGAAACGATAAGCCTGCACTTTAAGAAAATAGATGCGTTCCAGGCTATGAAAAAACGAAAGGGTGAAGAACTACAAAAGTGGAACGATATGCTTAAAGTGTGTGGAAAAAGAGGCCATCGTGGGGATAAACCCTGTGAAGATATGCTTTTTCGAATCAAGAAAAGGGTTGTGGTCTAACTAGCTACTCTATCCGACACAAAAAACTACACGAAGGAACAATATGAAAAAAGATTCAATAGGTAATAGAATGAAAGAAAATTATGAGCACAGGTATAGGTTGAAACTTACTCGTCGGATGCCTGTAATTTTACGCTTAGATGGCAAGGCTTTTCATACTCTAACTCGAAGATGCCAGAAACCGTTTGATGAGATATTTCAAGCAACAATGCAGTGTACAGCAATAGAATTATGCTCTCAGATTCAAGGGGCAAAATGTGCTTATGTTCAATCAGATGAAATATCTGTGCTATTAACTGATTTTGACAGACTTACTACAGATGCATGGTTTGATTATACTTTACAAAAGGTTGTATCCGTCTCTGCTGGTATTGCTTCTGCATATTTTTCATGCCATTGGAATCCAGAATGTTACGCTGTTTTTGATAGTAGGGCTTTCAATATCCCAAAAGAAGAAGTTTGTAACTATTTTATCTGGCGTCAGCAGGATTGGCTTCGAAATTCTATTCAAATGATATCACAATCTCACTATTCTCATATGCAACTTCACGGAAAAAACACTGCTGATATGCATGAAATGTTGCATGAAAAGGGTGTTAATTGGGCTGATTTGGATTCTGTTTGGAAGAATGGAATGTTTATTTTTGCAACAGATGAAGGTTGGAAAACAAATCCAGATGTTGTGTTCACTAAAAATAGAGATGTTGTGGAACAGTATATGGAACCAATAACGGAGTAGAAATGAAAAAAGATTCAAGATTTATAGATATTCAACGAGCAAACTTGGCATGGGCAAAAAACAAATAAGTCAATTCCGAGAAATCGTAGAAGAACGATATCGTATAGCGCCTACAAGTTGCGGTGGGAGCTTTGGTGAAATACTTTGTTATGAGATACACACACAGCCTGTTAACCCAAGGATGGATTGTAAAACCTTTACTGGTGGGTTTTGTACTGGATTGACCTTTAAGGAACTCGCCCAGAAGTGGGGTGTCAGTGTTAGTTTACTGGGCGAGCTGATTTTCGACCATTGCAGAAAATTGGAGGAGTAGAATATATGAAAACGCAATCAAGATTTAATCTATCAGGCAAAATAGCATTAATTACAGGTGGTGGTGGGTTGCTTGGTCCTGAACATGGAATAGGATTAGTTCGTTATGGTGCTACTATTGTGCTTATAGATATTGACCAAGATGGGTTACGTGTGGCTAAAAAACGAGTACTTTCGCAGGTTCCAGAAGCTTTTGTTAAAACATATATTGTTGATATTACCATGAAAGAGGCATTATATGCTTTGAGAGAACGTTTACATGCAGTAGGATCTATAGTAGATATCTTGGTCAATAATGCTGCTTTGAATCCAAAGATGGATTCGTTTAAAGATGCAGTAACAGGGACAGTAGAAAACTATGATATGGATCTATGGGAGAGAGAATTGAAGGTTGGTATTACAGGAACTTTTCTCTGTTGTAAAATCTTTGGCTCTCAAATGGCAGAGCGAGGTAGTGGCACAATTGTTAACATTGCCTCTGATCTTGCTATACAGGCACCAGATCAACGTGTGTACGCTTCTACTGGTAAAATAGAGGATGTTAGGCATTTCAAGCCAGCAAGCTATCCTGTTGTCAAATCTGCAATGCTGGGCCTCAACCGTTACCTTGCAACGTATTGGGCACATCGTGGTGTCCGTGTTAACTGTTTGATTCCAGGTGCAGTTCTTTATAACCAGTCTGATTCTTTAGTTGATCAGATTTCAACCAGAGTACCTCTACAAAGGCTCGCCGAAAAGACAGAGTACCAAGAAGCAGTTGCTTTTTTGGCTTCTGATGCAAGTTCCTATATGACAGGTCAAGAAATTGTGATGGATGGTGGGAGAAGTATATGGTAAAAGCACTATTTATAAACCCACCAACAATGCATAATGAGTACATCGGAAATGATAACTATTTCCCTCTTGGGCTATTATATTGTGCCACAGTTGCAAAAGCAAATGGTATGGATGTAAAGATAATCGATATCAATAATTACTATTACCCGAATATATTTGATATCAATGAAGATATGCTTCAAGAGTATATTGAAACTCAGTTATGCCCTTATATTAACCAATATGCCCCAGATGTTGTAGGGATAGGAGCTATCTTTTCAGGTGCTTTCAAGGGTTTACGAATAATAGCTGAAAAAGTTAAAGATAAATTTCCAGATATTCCTATAGTTATAGGTGGTATTGTCGCTACTATGTTCCCCGAAGAGATCTTGAAAGAATACTCTTTTATTGACTGCGTTGTTATTGGTGAAGGAGAGTCTACTTTTATACAATTAGTGAATTGTCTGTTTAATATTGGGTATGAGCATGAGCATATAGATGGAATTGCTTTCAGACAAGATGGAAATATCATTGTTAGCCCCAAAACAAAATTTGAACAAGATCTTGATAGTATGCCAATGGTTGATTATAGTATTCTTGATTTAGAAGAGTACAAAATGGATACGTCAGAATGGTACTCACCAAAAAAGATAAAAGTTGGTCAAGCGTTTCCAATGATCTCAAGTCGAAGTTGCTCACAGCGATGTAATTTTTGTAATATGCGATTAGTGCATGGCCCAAAAATCAGGTATAGATCACCTGCTAATGTTCTTGATGAAATGGAGCATCTTTACAATGAGTATGGTGTTCGCTACTTTCAATTTATAGATGATAATCTCACCTTTAATAAAAAGCGGATATTAGAGATATGTAATGGAATTCTCAAGAGAAATATGGATATTCAGTTTGATACTCCAAATGGTGTTTCTATAAAGAAACTGGATCAAGAAATAATTACTGCGTTGATTGCTGCAGGAATGGTAAGAATATCTCTTGCTATTGAAAGTGGTTCGGGGTATATTAGGAATAAAGTAATTGGGAAAGGACTTACAAATAAAAAGATATATGAAGTTGTTGGTGAGTGCTCAAAGTACCCCAATCTGTGGATGAAAGGGTTTTTCATTATTGGTATGCCACAGGAAACGAAAGAAACATTAGACGAAACCTATGAAATGATTACAGAATTACCTTTAAATGATTTTGGGATATTCTTTGCAACTCCGTATAAAGGAACAGCTCTTTTTGATTATTGTGTAAAACATAAATTAATTTCATCTAAAATTGAGACATATATGACTATGGATGATTTGCAACTTGGGGCTGTTGCTCCTCATTTTAAACCATATGAGATAACAAAGAATGATCTTGTGTCTTTTCAGAAAAAATGCTATGATTACCTTGAGAGGAAAATAAAATGAAAGAAAATGATATTAAAAATTATTTTAAGGAAAGTAGTGCCGTTATAAATAGCATTACAAAAAGTATTGCTATAGTTAATAGGATGGCATGGGGTATTTATGAAAGTCAAATAGATGGTAAAAAACTGCTTATTGCTGGTAATGGTGGTTCTTGTGCACAAGCTGAGCATTTTGCAGGTGAAATGAGATGTACTTTTGCAGACTTTACTCGTAGGGCTTTTTCGGCTATTTCCCTTGTTAGTACAGCTGCGATTACAGCATGGTCTAATGATTTTGGTTTTGATGGCTATTTCACAAGACAAGTAGAGGCTTTTGGGCAATCAGAAGATGTGCTTTTTTTAATATCCACAGGTGGTGGTGAAAAAGGATCTTCAATGAATTTGGTAGAGGCCGGTAAGAAAGCTTTGGAAATGGGGTTGAAGTTATACTCTATTGTTGGTAAGTCAGGTGGGGAATTAGCTAAGATTTCTCATGAATGTATCGTTGTTCCCTCCTATGTGACATCTCATATCCAAGAAGCACATATTACTATTATACATGCAATTTGTGAGTATTTAGATAGTTATAGTAGGAGAAAAGTAGATGACCCCAATTGAAATTTACGCAGATGGTCCAACTATTGAAGAGATGGAATCTTTTGATCAGGATATTATCAAGGGCTATACATTTAATCCAACCTTATTTAGAAACTTAGGTGTGGAAGACTACCTTGGTCATTGCCGAAAAGTAGTAGTTGCAAGCAAAGATTTACCTGTTTCTTTAGAAGTGATAGCTGATTCAGGAGATGAAATGATTAGGCAAGCACATCTATTGAGTGCCCTTGGTGATAACGTTTTTGTGAAGATTCCTATTACCTATACTTCTGGTGAATCTACTTCTACTGTTTTGAAGACTTTGATATGGAATGGTGTCAATATTAACATCACTGCTGTTTTTGATGAAAAGCAACTATTAGATATTACTCCTTACTTAGAAGGGTCTAATACGATTATCTCTGTGTTCTCTGGGCGTATCTTTGATATAGGACTTGACGCTGTTGAAAGTACAAGGGAAATAGCGGAGCTTGTACATGTTTGGGATAACTGGGGTGATTGTAAAGTCCTTTGGGCAAGTCCTCGCATGGTGTATGACATCAACAATGCCATTGATGCAAATTGTGATATTATTACTATGCAGCCTTCTTTAATAAAAAAATTATCTCTTTTTGGAATAACCCCAGAAGAGTACTCATTGGACACAGTGCAAATGTTTTATAATGACGCTGTTTCATCTGGGTATACTTTATAGGATATAAGAATATGGTTTTAGAACTAATAAATACAAATTTAAGAAGACAAACATTTGAATCTCCAAAGATCAAGGAATGGGTTGAGTCGAATTGTAGTGGCAGGGTTCTGAATCTATTTGCTGGTAAAACTAAATTATCAGTCGATGAATTAAGGAACGATATTGATGAAGCTGCGATTGCTGATTATAGATACGATGCTCTTGATTTTGTATTATATGCAAAAAATGAGTTGGGCGAACTATTTGATACTGTTATACTTGATCCTCCTTATTCATATAGAAAATCAATGGAAATGTATAATGGAAATCTAAATAGCAGGTTTAAATTAATAGCTGATAATTTGCCATTTATATTAAGACCAACAGCAAAAGTGATTTCTTTCGGGTATCATTCAACATTCCTTGGCAAGAAAAGAGGGTATGTGCTTGAAAAAATGTGTGTGTTTGCTCATGGCGGTGCTCAGCATTGCACAATTGCAATAATAGAAACAGCTGCTAATGACGTAGTATAATAAATGGGGTTTGTATGAATAAAGCCATAAAACATATTGGAATTGTTGGTTGTGGTGGTATTGCTGGATTTAATGATGATTCTAAAAGACGCCATATTTACACACACGCAAAAGCCATCAGCAAAATAGACAGACTTAGTTTATCTGCTTGTTGTGATACGAACGAAACACAGTTGAATGCATTTGCTAATAAATGGAAGGTTCCAAATCGATATACTGATTTACAAGAAATGCTATTAAAGGAACAACTTGATATTCTTGTTATAGCAACTCCAACTGATCTCCATTATGAGCAGGTGTTATTAGGGTTGCCAACAGAGGTTATCTTTTGTGAAAAACCTCTTACATGGAATATTGCAACTGGGATTAAAATAGTAAAGAAAGCAGAGAAGGCAAACACATTATTAGTTGTGAACCATATGCGAAGATGGGATAGTTTTTATGCAGAGTGTAAATCATTGTTAGATAGTGGTGAACTTGGTAGAATTGAAACCATAGCTACTTATGTAGATACAGCTCTTTATATGAATTCCAGTCATATGATAGACATGATTCTGTATTTTGGCGGAGATGTGCATTTAGTAGCTGGGCTTTTGGATAGATTAAATGAAACAAGGATAGTTCATGGTAAAGAAGATCCTGGTGCTATGGCAATGATCGAACATAAGAATGGCATTATTACATTTTTAAAAGCCACAGGTGAATCAAGGAAGAATCATTTCTTTGAGTTGGACTTTCAATGCACAAAAGGCAGGTTGCGAATCTTGGATGATGATATGCGATACCAAGTATACAAATTCTATGATAGTTCCCAACATGAAGGTTTAGATGAATTAGTGCTTGACTATGTTGTAGAAAACAGTTATAAAGATGAACGTGTTGTTAATGCTTATTTGGATATACTTGCTTATTTGGATACTAAGAAGAAACCATTATTCACTGCAAAAGATGCTTTGAAATCTTTAGAAGTGATAAATCTGATTTATGAATCTGATAGCAAACTTGTAGTACATTCAAGGTTAGGGTGAGATGATGAAAAACAAAATGCAGAAATGTATATCTTGTAAAAACTATAATAAAAAAGCAAGTAATGAAAATTGGGTTGTATGTCCTAAGATACCATTAAGTGTGGTACTTAGTAGAACTTCAGAAAAGTGTGAAAATTATGAAAAGGAATGAATATGAAATTAGCTATTAATGGCGGAAAGCCAGTTAGGACCACTGAATTCAGGTCCAAGCCATTTATAACTGAAGAAATGATCGAAAATGTTTCTTCGTTACTTCGTGCAGGTACTTTAACAGGGTTTGTTGGATCTTCTATACCAGGCACTAAAAGAATTTTGGAGTACACAAGTCGGCAGGCAGAAGGGATAACTGATCTTGTAACGTTTCTTGGTGGTCCGTGTGTGCGAAAACTTGAAAGTAATTGGTCTGCATATCATGCTGTGGATTATTCTATTGCAGTAAATTCAGCAACATCCGGGTTAATAACAGCACTTATGGCACTTGGTATTGGGTCTGGTGATGAAGTGATCTGCTCACCTTTTTCATTCACAGCCTCAGCCACTTCCATTATCTTGGCAAATGCAATTCCTGTGTTTGCTGACATTGATTTAGATACGTTTTGTCTGTCACCTGGTTCTGTGGCTACCTCAATAACAGATTATACAAGAGCAATTATGCCTATCCATTGGAATAGCAATGCTGGTGACTTACATATACTGGTATATATAGCAAAGGATAGGGGGCTTAAGGTAATTGAAGATGCCTCACAATCACCACTTATGCTTTATGATAATAGATATCTTGGTAATCATGGTGATGCTGGTGTTTTTTCTTTGAATCAACCAAAGAATATAATGACAGGTGAAGGTGGAATAATTGTTACTGATGATAAAGATGTTGCTGTAAAATGCAGGCTCATTAGAAATCATGGTGAGTCAGTACCAGATGAGAATTCAACAGATGATTTTGTTTCTAATACTATTGGGTACAATTTTAGATTAGTTGAATTATTGGCTGAGATAGGTATTGCTCAGTTGGATAATCTTATCTATCTGAATGGTATTAGAAGAAAAAATTATCGTTATTTGATTGATCAATTAGGTGAGTTTGGTGAGTTTCTTATACCACAAAGAATAACTCATTGGGATTCCTATGCACCTTATACAGTTGGATTTCGTTGGTTGAGTGAAGAGTCTGGAATACATAGAGATGTTATTGCAAGAGTGCTTCGTGCAGAGGGGATACCTGTAGCAAGTGGAATTTCTCGTCTGATGTCAGATAACCCATTATTTCAAAGACAGTTAGCTTGTGCTTTTTCTTGTCATAAAGGGAAATATGTTATTCCTTCTTTACCTAATGCAAAAAAATTACAAAATGAACAGTATCTTGGGTTTTTTCAAGTTGGCTGGCCGAACACAATTGAAGATATGGACGATATTGTAGCTGGTTTTAGAAAGATTTTTGACAACAAAGAATTGTTGGAGAGGATAAACAAATGAACAAACAAGTATTAGTTGTAATTCCTGCTCGTGGAGGGTCAGTTCGGGTTCCCAAAAAGAACATAAAAATGTTGAATGGCGAACCATTGATTGCATATGCTATTGAAGCGGCAAAGAATTCTAAGTTAGTGAATCGTATTTTAGTATCCACAGACGATATATCAATTGCTGAAGTAGCATCAAGATATGGTGCTGAAGTACCTTTTAAACGACCTGCTGATATCTCAGAGGATGTTAATACTGAAGATGTTGTGTTGCATGCTGTTGAATGGCTTGAGAGGGTTGAAGGGTACTCTCCTGATATCGTTGTTTGCTTAGAGCCACCAGTGCCCTTTAGAAAAGCAGAACACATAGATCGTTGTGTTAATGCTATTCTGGCTGATGATACAATTGACTCAGCAGTTACAGTTACAGATATACTTGGGATACGGCCTGAGTGGATGGTACGAGTTAAAAATGGTTTAATTGAACCTTATACAAACTACTTCAAAAAATATGGGGAAGCTCTGATTAAATTTCAGGCCAGTCAAAAATTTGAACCGTTATTCAGAACAACAGGAGTTGTTTTTTCTTGTCGAACATCAACCCTTAAAAAGTACAAAAGTATGGTTGGAGTAAAATGTGCTGCAATTGAGATTGATAATGATGTAACTTTTGATTTAGATTACCCAGAAGACTTTGAACTTTGTGAACTTATTATGGGAAGGAACAATGAACTACATTGAACTAAGTTATCCAGACAGTGAATATGCTATTAATCAATACCCGCAACAATTATGCAATCATTTATCTTTGCGGTTTTTCACATCTCCTGGGTGTTTATTAGATATAGGCTCTGGCAGGGGTAATGCTCTTGTTGGTTTTATGAGAAATGGTCTTGCTGTTAAAGGGGTTGACATAGATCCTATCTCCTTATCTAATGTGGATATCCAAAAATGTGATCTCGAAAAAGATAAATTACCTTTTGAAGACAATACTTTTGATTACATTTATTCAAAATCAGTTATTGAACATATTTCCAACACACAGCACTTTGTCAAAGAAATTTATAGGGTTTTAAAACCAAATGGAGTAGTTGTATGTTTAACACCTGATTGGAAAACAGACTATAAAATGTTTTGGGATGATCCTACTCATGTCAAACCTTTTACGAAAAAAGGTTTTCGTAAGGCATTTGAACTTGAAGACTTCACTGATATTAAATGTGAACGATTCTACCAACTTCCATTTTTGTGGAAACACCCAAGTTTTAAAATAGTAAGATGCTTAATTTCTTTGGTTCCAGATTGTTTTAAATGGAAAGATGAAAAGGAAAGTGTTCAGCGTGTTCTCATTCGTCATTCAAAGGAAGCCATGCTTCTTTTAAGTGCAAGAAAGTAGGAGTGTGAAATGAAAGTACTATTTATAGGTCTTGGTGGTATAGGGCAGAGACATTTACGAAATCTGCACGCAAAGTTCGGTGATAACGTATCGTTTCTTGCGTATAGAGTTCGTGATCTGAGAAAGACAGTGACCCCAGAATTGACTATCGATGAAGATGTTGATTTTATAGAAAAATACTCAGTCAAAGTTTTCTCTGATTTAGATGAAACTTTGTCTGAAAAACCAGATGTTGTTTTTGTCTGTAATCCTTCAAGTTTTCATATGCCTATATGTATTAAAGCAGCAAAGGCTGGTTGCCATATTTTTGTGGAAAAGCCTTTATCTCATTCAATGGATGGTGTGGAGGAATTGATAGCGCTATGTCAGTCAAAGGATCTTATCACACTTGTTGGATTTCAATTAAGATTCCACCCTTGCTACACTCTGGTTAAAAAACTTATTAATGAAAGGGCTGTTGGAAAACTATTATCTGTTCGGGCAGAGGTAGGGGAGTATATGCCTGGATTTCATAAATGGGAAGATTACCGTGGGTTGTACACATCTAAAAAAGAATTAGGTGGTGGGGTTGTGTTATCACAGATACATGAAATTGATTATTTATATGATCTGTTTGGTGTGCCTACTAATATTTATGCTCTTGGTGGGCATTTTAGTAGTTTAGACATTGATGTTGAAGATACAGTAGATGTTTTGATGCGCACCACTTTTAAGAGATCAATTTTACCTATATCTTTGCATATGGATTTTATTCAACGACCACCCTCGCGCAATTGCAAAATTATTGGTGAAAATGGTACAATTACTATGGATTTTGTAGAATCAAAAGTAACTGTTGAAAAGGCAGGTAAAATAGAAACCCACACTTTTGTTTTTGAGCGTAATGATCTTTTTATTAAAGAAATAGACCATTTTTTTGACTGTGTATTTAAGCACCAACAGTCGATTGTGTCGATTGAAGATGGTGCTGATAGTTTACGAATAGCATTAGCAATTAAAAAATCTATGGAGGATTAATGAAAATCTTATTTGTGATGTATGATAATGAAGGTGCACAAAATCCTATTCCGATGGGGTCTTGTTATATTGCTGGGTACTTATATAAAAAAGGCTTTACAGACATCCACTACTATTCTCAGGATATTTATCATTATTCTGAAGATCATCTCACTGATTATTTAGATCATAATCATTTTGATGTTGTTTGCTTGGGTTTCACTGCGGGGTATTTTCAATATAATAAAGTAGTTAGTATATGTAAGGCAATAAATAAATCGAAAGATCGTCCATTTGTCATTTTGGGTGGGCATGGACCTACACCAACACCTGAGTTTTTCCTTGAGGTAACTAAAGCTGATGTTGCCGTTATGGGTGAAGGCGAAATACCTTGTTTTAATTTGATTACTGCATTAGATAGCAACACATCATTTAAAGCCGTGAAAGGCATAGCCTATAGAGATGGTGATGAAATTGTAGTAAATGAAAGGGAATCTGTGATTAAAGATTTAGATTCAATTCCCTCTCCATATTATGACCTGCTTCCGATGGAGTATTACATCAATGCTAAATTATACCAAATGAAGCCGATGGATCGTGCAATGTGGATGATTACCAGCCGAGGATGTAACTACAAGTGCAATTTCTGTCAAAGATTAGAAAAAGGAATTCGTTTCAGGTCAATTGAGGCAGTTATCGATGAACTTAAAAGATACATAAAGGACTATCATATAACTTTTATAACATTTTGGGATGAGCTTTTTATGTTTTCTGAAAAACGTGTCACAGAGTTTGCAGAAGAGATCCTAAAAGAGAACATAAAAATTAATTATTGGTGTACTGGAAGATTGAATATTGCCAATAAGAATATACTTAAAATGCTTAAAAGATCAGGTTGTTCCTACATTGATTATGGAATAGAGCAATTTGATGATCATTCTCTTGTAATGATGAATAAGGTTTTAACTGAAGAGCAGATTGTAAAGGGTATAGAATTAACACAAAAAGAAGAAATCAGAATTGGGTTTAACATTATTTTTGGTAATCTTGGAGATACAAAAGAGTCTCTAAGAAAATCCATGGATTTTCTGAAGAAATACAACGACTACGGCCAAATTAGAGTGATAAGGCCAGTAACTCCATACCCAGGATCTCAGCTTTACAATGTTGCTATTAAAGAAGGTCTTATAGATGGACCAGCAGATTTCTATGAAAAGCATAAAAATGTTGAGTTACTTACAGTAAATTTTACTGGTTTTTCAGAAAGTGAATTCTATCAATTATTGTTTGATGCAAATAAAGAGGTTTTGGATGTTTACTATGATCATCTGAAGAAGGATGCTATTGATAGGTTTAAGCGTGCTTATGCAGGTGATATTAATTTTAGGGGGGCAAGGCATGTCTAAAAAATGTTATTTATGTGGTGGTACAGAGTATATTAAAAGAACAGGTAGTGTGCGTGATAGAAAAGATCTAGAAATCTTTGAATGCACCTCTTGTGGGCTGGTCTTCCTTTCATCGTTTGAACATATCAAAGAAGATTTTTACACGAAGTCTAAATGGAGATCGCGTGAGACGTATAATATATCTATTTGGCTAGAACTATCTGCTACAAATGATGAACGGCGTTTTCAGTATTTAAAACAATCATTGGTGGGTCATACTTTGTTGGATTTTGGATGTGGGCCAGGAGGATTTCTTTTAAAAGCACGGGATTTGGCAATAATAGCACATGGTGTAGAACTTGAATTGCGTTTAAGTGATTACCATAAAGAATGCGGTCTTACTGTTTTTCAAAACATCTCTGATATTAATAGAAAATATGATTTTATAACTATATTCCATGTGTTGGAGCATCTGGTGAATCCTAAAGTAGTGATAGGTAATTTGTGTGAATTATTATCAGATGGTGGGCAGATTATAATAGAAGTGCCTAATGCGGATGATGCGCTGCTTACTCTTTACCAATGTGAAGCCTTTTCTAATTTTACGTATTGGAGTCCTCATGTTTTTCTGTATACAGCGAAAACTTTAAAACTGTTATTTTCTCAGCTTAATTTAAAAGTGAATTATGTTAAACAAATTCAAAGATATCCACTATCCAATCATCTTTATTGGCTTGCAAAAGGGAAATCAAACGGCCAAGAGAAATGGCAATTCCTCGATTCTCCTGAGATGCACATTATTTATGAAAAACAGCTTGCCGTAGTTGGAAAGTGTGATACATTACTTGTAAGTGTTTCAAAGAGGTGATTATGAATTTTGAAGCAAAAGGGTATTTACCAAACACAGAGAAAAGAATTAAACATCTTCAAAATGTTGTTGCAGAAAGACCTGTTGTCATCTTAGTTCCTGGTCCATCTATACATAAACTTGAACATGGGATTGAAAAGCTTCGTGGTTTGGATATATGCTACTTTGGTCTAAATAGCTATACAGTAGTAGAAACACATATCTTAGAAAAAATTAATAAACAATTCTCTGCTGTTATGTGCAGTTCCCGTGAAGGCATACCAAATGTTTTGGAAGATATTATCGATTTCTTAGATAGAGACATGGACAACATATTTATATCGTCATTTTGGCGTAATACATTTGAGTTAATGCCTAAGTATTTTGATTTACAGTATCTTCTTAACAAACACAATAAAAAATTTATTTTCTTCAATTTAACCTTTGAAAAAACAGTCCCAAATAAAGATAACCCACTACATTTTATTGTATCTAACTCTCTGCTTGTCTTAATTCAAATGGCAATAATAAGTAAAGCGTCTAGTATAGTTTTATTTGGTGCTGATGGAGGTTTCAAGAAAGATGGTAAAGAGTGGTATTATCAGCAGGGTGATTCTGGTCATAGAGGCTATGTTGGGGGGGAAACTAAGGTTGGTCCTATGAAGACTTTGGCTAATGATACTGATACATATTTCAATCCCATTGCCCCAATTACAATAAATAATCTTTATACAACCTATGACATCACTCGTATTAATATTCTGAATTGTTCTAAAAATAGTCTATATACGCCTTTTACCAAAGTGTCCTATGACGATGCTTTTAAACATCTTTTAAAAGAGGCTTAGAGATGAACTTTGATCAAATAGGATACCTCCCTGTTGCAGAGGAGCGAGTTAAACATCTTCAGGATACTATCGCTGGAAGACCAGTAGCCATTCTTGCTGCAGGCCCATCCATATATACATTGGAAGATCGGATTGAAGAACTTAGTGATGTTGGTATCTGTTATTTTGGTATGAACA
>Ga0222658_1000949_pt1 | contig 13778 bp, 12 predicted proteins | sample AntAcemetagen476_FD_179830 | JGI IMG/M metagenome (GOLD analysis project Ga0222658, IMG submission 179830) | Saline water microbial communities from Ace Lake, Antarctica - #476 | ecosystem: Environmental > Aquatic > Non-marine Saline and Alkaline > Saline | place: Antarctica: Ace Lake... | reverse complement strand
ATATTCTCGTAAAAAGATAAATATACACACAATCACTATGCCAACTGATGAACGACCACCGTTTTGGAAACAGCTCCTTGGTGCCGCTGTAGGAGGCTCTGCTGCATTCCTTTTGTATATGGGGTATACCACAGTATCTCCTGACCTCGAACGACTGGTCGGTGTTCTCGTAACACCACAGTCACGCATAGAAACCAATTCAGACGAACCAGTGCGCGTTGCCCGTGATGACATTTCTGCTTCCGAATTTGATCGTATCGCGAATCGTGCAAAGCAAATTGCACAGCAATTCGGAGCACCAGTTGCTTCAGATTCCGGTGAGCAAATTCCTCCTCCTGTTATTGCAGAAGAAGAGTTGCCATTGGGCATGGTAGTACCTGTTGAACAGCAAGTTGCTGATGCTTGGGTAGAGATGGCCGTCGCTGAACCTGCACAGCCAGTACCAACTGCATTCGATGTTGCCGGTGAGCCGCCTGCATATGGAGACACGGGTGAGCTTCCAGATGCTGGAGTTGGCTTGTGGCTAGCAACACTTGTTGCCATCGCATGTACGTCACTCCTACTCCGTCGCAGACTCATTGCATGTGCGCGTAGGACTTGGATCCGCTAGAGTAACGGGCAATGTTACCTTCCTTCCCGTTTCCAATCGCAATTCTTCTCTTTGGGCTGGGGGTTATTTTTGGCAGCTTTGGTAATGTTCTAATTTATCGTCTGCCACGAGCCATGAGTGTATGGGGATGGTCAGGGTGTCGCAGTTGTGGCGCACGGCTTCATGCCGTAGACCTAGTTCCGATTCTAAGTTTCGCAGCACTAAAAGGACGCTGTCGAGGCTGTCGTGAACGCATCTCTTGGCAGTATCCAATGATTGAGCTTATGAGCGGATTACTTTTTCTGTTGGCAGGAGTTCTTGCCACTGATCTTTTTCAAACATTAATCTTGGCATTTGCAATGTGGCTACTACTACTCATCGCGACCATCGATATTCAAACACAGCGTATACCCGATGTTCTAAGTATCCCCTTCACAGTGCTGGCAGTTGTGTACAGCTTCAGCACAGGATCGTTCGACATACTATCCCCCACCATCGCCGTAGGCTTCTTGGGGGCACAGTGGATCGTTAGCAGAGGCCAGTGGGTTGGTTCGGGTGATGTACTTCTTGTAGCAGGCTTGAGTGCGCTTGCAGGGGCATGGCAGTACACACTTCTTGCCCTCATGCTTTCCTACATCATTGGAGCAATTGTTGCCGCTGGCTTATTAATGAGCGGCAAAAAACATCGTCACGATGCACTCTCATTTGCACCATTTCTTGCGCTGGGGCTACTGGTTACCCTTGTGTACGGGCAACAGATACTGAGCTATTTTTTGTATATGTAAAAGAGGGCTCTCGCCCGCAAGAGTGGGCAAAAGCCCCAATTTGTAATCAACTACTAAACATATTTTCCGAACCGCATTTGCGGACGCCGCATCTAATTAGATAGGAATGTTGCGTTGACCGAGCAAGAGTACTCGCTTTTGCTATTTTGTCAACCTTCGATACACTCAATTTGTATATGAAGGTCGTTGCTCAGAACCGGCGCGCTCGTTACGACTACGAAATACTCGATACAGTCGAAGCTGGCATCATCCTCACAGGGCAGGAAGTTAAATCCTGCCGCAATGGTCACATGAACCTAAGTGGTTCGTATGTTTCTATGCACGAAGGAAATCTGACACTAAAAAATGCGAGCATTGCTCCGTACAAGTTTGCAGGGAATCTTACAGACTACAATCCGGGGCGCGTTCGGGAACTTCTTCTTAAGAAACAGGAACGAGAGAAGCTCGGTAGCAAGCTTGCCGAAAAAGGCGTGAGTCTAATTCCTCTCGAAGTTCGCGCAGGTAGGTACATCAAAGTCGCGCTTGGTTTGGCGCGTGGACGCAAGCGACTGGACAAACGTCATCGTATAAAAGAGCGGGAAATGGGGAGGAAAATGAAGCAAGGAGAGGAGGTTTGATCAACTCCCATCGACGCACCTTTATCATCACAGTATCCTTCTCTCCCCATGTCACTACTTCCGCCACAAATCATTCGTACCATCGAAGAGTTCTCCAAGCTCCCAGGTGTTGGTCCAAAGTCCGCAGAACGCCTTACATTCCATCTATTGAGAAGCTCCAAGGCATCCCCAGAAGGATTGGGGAAGGCTCTTTCTGAGCTCAAAATGGAGCTCAAATACTGCAAGCAGTGCCAGATGGTCACGCTGCAGGAAACGTGTTCAATTTGCGATGAAACAAGTCGGGATCACAGCACAATTCTCGTTGTAGAAAATCCATTGGACGTCATAGCTTTTGAAAAAGCTGGGCATAAAGGTGTCTACCATGTACTTCACGGAGTGCTTTCGCCGGTGGATGGTATGGGTCCTGAGCAGTTGAAACTTCAAGAACTCATGGATCGTTGTGAGCAGGAAGAGGTCAAAGAAATTATCGTAGCCACAAATCCGGATGTGGAAGGAGAGGCAACTGCAAGTTACATTCAGCAGCAGCTAGAAAAATCAGTTCCTAAAATCACACGTCTGGCACACGGTTTGCCGATGGGTGCAGATATAGAATTTGCGGATCAGGGAACGCTCAAAGAAGCACTGGTTGGACGGAGAGATCTATAGTTGCTCGCGTGTGTTTTCTAACAACACTGTGATAAGCTCGGATTTATGCTTATAAAATTGTTCAAGAGCGAAATGCTCTGGTCAAACTTAATCAGTGTGACAATAGGGGGATTGCTTATTATTTCTGTTCCTCCAATATGGAATTTATTGTTTCATAGTGATGATTTAATTGTAACAATAAGCAGGGAAAGTTGGGAGTTACCACCTAATTTGATTGATGAGTCATGTAATAGTGACTTATTCGATAAGCCTTTTGGCACGCCCAGTGTTACAACTAATGCATTCGTTCGAAACAACAGTAAGGGAAAAATGTATGAAGTCGTGTTAGTAACACCTGATTATGCTTACGGCAGCATTAAAAGCCATGACAATAGTAATGGCACTGGCCATTCGTTAATTACTGGGAATAGAGTAGATATTGGCGACTTGCATCCAGGTGAAATGGTGGAGGTCAAAATGTGGCACAAGTGGATGTTCGGATTTGAAGATTTCCGGATTACACACAAAGATGGTGTAGGTAAAATCATTGAACTAAGAAAGGTAAACCCCTTTTGGTACTATCTGTCACGGAACTGGCTAATTATACCTTGGCTGCTAACTGCGGTATCGATGATCCCGTTATTTGGAATACTAGTTCCGCGTTACTTCTTTTCCACGGGCAGAATCAAAGAGTGACACGCATTGGAAGGAAGACGGGACTTGTGATTTGTGTAACCTCCACACCTTGTTAGATTGAAAAATAAATCGGTATGTATATAACGGAGGACATAAGGATAATAGTTATTCCAATCAACTTTTCCTTGCAGGGGTAATTTGCATATATCTGCAAGAAAAATCCTATTCCTAAAAAGTAAAAGAATGATATTCCCAACAAAGGGTGAATATTCATTGAGGGGGCCAAGAGACTACCCACAAGGCATAACCACAAACCAGCATTGTTGGAAAGAAGCGCATCCAGTAGGCTATTTAGCCTTTTCTTATGTGTCATACAAACATGATATCAGTGACATCTATGCCATCAAGGAATCTTAATGCCTAAACCCTCTAACCCCTGTAAATACCATCGCAATTCCTAGCTCATTTGCTTTTGCGATCACTTCATCGTCCCTCACTGATCCGCCCGGCTGCACGATGGCTGCGATGCCGTGTTTTGCAGCTTCTTCAACTGAGTCCGCAAATGGGAAGAATGCATCACTTGCCATAACTGCATCCTTTGCTCGCTCGCCAGCGCGACGCGCAGCGATCAAGGTGGCATCCACACGACTCGTTTGTCCGGTGCCAATTCCTACACTTATTTTATTCTTGGCAAACACAATGGCATTGGATTTTGCATGCTTAACTACGAGCCAAGCAAAGAGCAGATCTTCAATTTCTTCCTTCGAAGGTTTCTTCTCCGTAACAACTTTAAGGTCTTCCTTCGTAAGTGTACGAGGGTCTTCGTTCTGCACGAGCACACCGCTGAGTGCCGTGCGATAAATCACTTGTTCTCCATTCTTTTCTGGGCAGTGGTTTTCTATCACGCGAAGCTTGGGGCGCTTTTTAAGTAGTTCAACTGCTTCTTTATCAAACCCTGGGGCAATCAGCAGTTCTGCAAAGATCTTCTGGTCGATAATCTTTTGAACAATCTCTGCTGTACATGTCCGGTTTAGAGAAATTATCACACCGAATGCAGAGAGCTTGTCTGTGTCGTAGCTGCGTTGGAAAGCTTCAGAAATATCCTCATGACTCGCGACCCCGCTGGGGTTCGCATGCTTGATGCAGGCGGCAGTTGGCTTATCAAAATCACAAACCAGATTCCAGGCCCCATCTGCATCCAGAATGTTTAAGTAACTCATTGGCTTCCTGTCATCCTGTTGAACGATGTTCCACCCTGGAGGGCAGCCAGCAGCTTCGTAGAACATGCCCCATTGGTGCGGGTTTTCGCCGTATCGGAGCTCTGTTCCATTGGTCAGTAAGAAACCGTTATGTTTGCGATTAGAGAGACTAGTTGTAATTGCGGCGTCGTACATCGCTGTGCGAAGGAATACTTTCGCAGCGAGCTCCTCGCGCAGTGCAGGATCATCCATCCCCTTCAGCACACGGCCGTAGTCGGTTGGGTCACAGACGACCGTGACATGTGCATGGTTTTTAGCGGCAGCCCGCAAAAGTGAGGGGCCACCTATATCAATCTGTTCAATCAGCTCAGCACCCTCAGCACCCTCCTTTGCCGCTTGCTCAAATGGGTACAGATTCACACATACAAGATCGATGGGAGCTATGTCTAATTCGGTCGCTTGTGCTTCATGCTCTTTGTCTCCACGTCGGAAAAGAATCCCTCCGGCGATCGCTGGGTGCAGCGTTTTCACGCGCCCCGAGAAGCACTCTGGAAACTTTGTAACATCTTCAACAGCTGTTACAGCAATACCAGCTTCCTCAAGAGCTTTCTTCGTCCCGCCAGTCGAAAGTATTTCAAAACCAGCTTCTGTAAGTCCTTTAGCGAAGTCGATGATTCCTGTTTTGTCTGATACGGAGAGGAGTGCGCGTCGTTTCATTAATGAGAAGAAAGGGCGGAGGAGAGTAGTGTAGCGGGTTGGTTCGGTGTTGTCAGAATAACCGAGTTATTATTATCACTTGGACAATTCCCGATTAATTATCTCAATAATTCTGCGAATATCATCGTCTGTTATTTTCCAATACAACGGCAAACATAAAACTCTTATTGAGATATCTTCAGAAATTGGACACGGTTGATACTCCACAATGTGCTCAAATTTATTTACCGAAGGGTAGAAATATCTACGTGGGTAGATCACTTGATCATTTAATGCTTTTTGAACTCTGAGTAAAACTTCTTCACTATCTAATATTATCGGGAAAAACGAATAGTTTGGCTTACCATAAACAATCTTCTGAAAGCGAATCCCAGATATATTGGTAAGCACATCACGATATTGTTTGTATCTTACCTGCCTGCTCAATAGCACTTCGTCGTAGTATTTTAAATTTGCGATGCCTAGAGCTGCATGTATTTCTGTCATTTTTCCATTGAAGCCATCTTCTACGATATCGTCTTTTTTCTCATTATGTCCGAAGAAACGGATTCTTCTCATTTTTTCATGTAATACAGCATCACGAGTGAAGCAGCCCCCACCTTCAGCTGTATTTAGCAGTTTTGTTGCATGTAAACTGATGGCAGTTATGTCGCCGTGTTCCAGGATGCTCCTATCGTTGTATGTGCTACCAACTGCATGTGCGCCGTCATAGATCACCTTGAGGTTATGTTGTTTAGCGATCGCCTCAATGGATTCCACATCACAAGAATTGCCGAATACATGTACTGGCATAATGGCAACGGTTTTGTTGGTGATTAGGGCCTCAAGTTTTCCTGGATCTATATTGAGAGTTTCAGGATCAATATCGCAAAAAATTGGTGTGCATCCCTCTGTTTTAATTGCACTGATGGTAGCTATCCATGTAAATGGTGTAGTAATAATTTCTCCGCTTAAAGCCAAAGCCTTAATGGCCATCTGGATAGCAATGGTTCCGCTGGAGGAAGCTACAAAGTTTGGCAAGCTGAGCTTTGTACACAAATCCTCTTCGAACTTCTGAACCAGTGGGCCGTTATGTGTCAGAATTCCACGTTCCCATACACCCTCTAGGATTTCAACATATTCATCCAGGGGGGCCAAAGAAGGCTTGGTGACATATATAGGTTTGTTATTCATGTGCTTTAATTCTGAATTCATGAAGTAATTTTGCCTGATGAATATTCTGTTCATACTCTTTTGTAGCTAATTTATTGCTATGAATCGTATTGTAGAAATGTTCCATCATATTTTGGAAGTGATTACTGGATGGTAGCTTAATAACTCTTGTCCCATTTTTTGTTTCAATGGTTGCCTCTGGCTCGTAATCCGGTGGTGATGTAAAAATTCGATTCGTTGTTAATTTACCCTTGCTCCCCCACAGTTCGATATTGCATTGGTACAAATGATCAAAGCCGAATGCGATTTCAGAAAATAGCTCCCCATTGCGCTGCTGAAGGAATCCTCCTCCCCAAATATCTACATTTTTGCTTTCATCGTATGAGAGAGTAGCTGCTTTAATCTCGAGGTCTTCGCCTAACAAGATCTGCGATATTTTAATTGGGTAAGCCCCGGCATCTAGCAGTGCTCCACCACCAAGACCTGCCTGGTATCGAATGTTCATTGGGTCTGCAAAAGGCGGGAATCCAAATGAAGAACGAACACAGCGTAATTCACCAATCTCTTTGTTCTTTACCATATCTAACACTGCGGCCAATTGTGGATGGAATCTGAATTGGAAGTTTTCTACCAATGCCAACTCGCACTTTTTTGCTTTTTGGTTCAAAACAATAACGTCTTCGTATGAACAGGCCAGAGATTTTTCAACAAGAACATGCAAGTTTCTATCTAATGCTTTTCCAATCCATTCTGCATGCAGAGAATTTGGCAAAGGAATGTATATCGCATCCAATGATTTTTCATTTAACAGACTTGCATAACTGAAATGTGCTTTCGTATTAAATTTCAATGCGTATTCATTCGCCTTCTCCTTATTTCTACTTGCCACACCTTCAAGATGAAAAAGCGCATCCTGTTTTAAAATTGCTGGTATCACAGAGCACTGTGCGACGTTCGCACAACCCAGAACGCCTATGTTTAGTATTTTCTTCATAAGAATCAGACAAAAGAAATGGCAGAGATCAAATTCCTTGCTTGGATGTTTAGGTAATTATTGAACCTCATAAAAGTACGTAACTGATGCAATGTCATCCATATGTAATTATCTGGCAGTTCAATCGAAACATCATCTTCTGCGAGTACAATCATGTTGCGATTTTGCTCCCGAAAGAAACGACCTCCCTCCTCCGACTGCATAGCATCAAATATAATCTGTTCTGGCTTTGCACTGAGTATGTAATCCAAAAATGGCAATGCTCCTTTTTCAGTTTGCCTATAGTTACCAGTGAGGCACTGAACCGTCGGAGCGAATTCTAGTATATCGTGATTGCCACATTCCAATTTGGCTTGCACTGCAAAGTGCAGCAGTCCATTTATAGGCTTGCAGACAAAAGCGCATAAGCCGTTTTGCACTGCTTCGATCATTGGCTGGTCCCATTGCGCTACTTCACGCCCCGCAATTTCTACATGGACAGCTATAACTTTAAAGTACTTGTTTTCTTCGTGGCAGATTTCAGATTCGCCGAATATCCATTTTTCTAATTTTTCCAAAGGGACTTGGCTGATTGCTAGGTCATATATACTTTTTAAATTGGTGAGAAAAGAAATGATGTTATCTATTGAGTGCAGGCCACCGGTATTGGATAGCGTTGATTTAAGAAATACATTTTGCATGTATTTATGCTCAAAACCATTGGTTGAATCTGCTATCTCCGATTCGAATGTGTCGAAAGGAATACTAGAAATTACTGTTCGTGCAGCTGTATTTACCAGATTGTCAGAGTGAATTAATTTTTTAAGTTGCCCTAATGTTAGCCATGTGAAGTTATCGTACACTGGAATGTCGTCTTCAATTTTTACGATGATGCTTCTATTCCTCTTTTTTAAAAAACGAGCGCCCTGTTCCGATTGCAATTGGTCTAGGAGTATTTGATGAGGCTTGGCATTTTGAAAATATTCCAAATAAGGAGGCTTATTTCCATGGTGAGCTTGGGTATAGTTGCTTCGTGTAGCCTGTAATGTAGTCGAAAGTTGTACGCGATTAACGTTACCTGGCTCGATTTTAGCTTGTGCCAGGAGGTGTAAGACTCCATCAAATTCTTTGACGATAAAACCGAGATACCCAATTTCTGGCTGATCAATAATTGGCTGTTGCCACTCATGAATGTCGCCCCAATTGGTTTGTACATCTATGCCATCAATGGAGAAAAACTTTTCTGTGCTATGTCGTATCCTTCCATCGACAGTTTCCCAAAGTTTTAGGTTATCAAATTTAATTTTTTCTATCTTAACGCGCGCCATATCATTTTGAGTCGCTAGCCATGCAATAATTTGATTTGTGCGCAGGAACTTCCCTTCTTCAGATACCGCGCTGCAAAGAAACATATGCGCTTTATCGCTATTCAAACTGTTCATTTCCATATTCTGGTTAAATAGTATTTATAATGCAATTTAAAGCTATTTTATGCACGTAAGCATAGCAGCTGCTATTTTGCATACTGCTGTAGAATTGTGTGGAATAATTAGACTCTAGTTCATAAAGGATTTTTTTCTACTGTTATTGTGCCATCTCTTCAGTCACAAGAACGCAAATCACTTCCACTCGTGAGTGTAAAGATGCTCACATACAACCATGCGCCATACATCCAACAGGCTATAGAAGGTGTACTGGAACAGAAAACCACGTTCCCGTTTGAGCTTGTTATAGGAGAAGATTGCTCAACGGACGGAACGCGTGAAATAGTGTTTTCCTATCAAAAGAAGTATCCAGATATTATCTGTGTAGTTACATCAGAAAAGAACGTGGGGTTAAAGAAAAATGGAATTCGAACGGGGAAAGCATGCAAAGGAAAATACATCGCATTCTGCGAGGGGGATGACTATTGGCATAATCCAGAAAAGCTGCAGATGCAAGTGGAGCTTCTAGAGGCGAATCCAGATGTATCCCTTGTTCATTCTGAACACGATCAGCTCTATGTAAAAACAAACAAGAGAATTTGCTGTTTTCAAAAATACTGTGGACGCCCCAAGATTGTTGCCGGTGATCAAGATGATTTCTTTGTCGAAATAATATTATATATATACCAAATCATTACCTGCACTGCTTGTGTTAGGGCATCCTTATTGCATACTCTGCACAGAGGGGATGCTGTGCTGTATAAAAGTGGCAGATTCTATATAGGGGATTTACCGTGCTGGGGTGGATTATCCAGACTAGGAAGGATAGTGCATATGAAACAGTCGCTTGCGACCAGAAGAGTGTTACCTGAATCTATGTCGAATACCGCAAATCTTAAAAAATGCGTCGCCTTTAAGCGCGATTGTGGGGATCTACAGCTTTACCTGTGCAAGAAATACAAGATTCCAGTAGAAAAAGCAAAAAGGGTTCGTAATGCCTATATTCTTAAATGTAATTGCCACGCGATTGTCACGGGAGACAGAAAAACTGTGGAAAAATTGCATGAAGATCCACAGTTCCATTTTTCCTGGCATCAGGAGTTATTATGGATTATAGGTCAGTACAGATGCACTCGGGTACTCGCTAAGTTTGCGTTGTACTTCTGGCTTAAATACGTCGTGAAACGATTGCAGTAGGACCGCAGCATTGCCCAAAAAGGTAATTTTTGCTATAATTCATTGATACAAACCAACAATAACTATGCCAACAAAGAAAAAGAAAACATCTACCAAGAGCAGCACTCAGAAGCGAATCCTCATTGTGGAGGACGAGCATCCTCTTGCACATGCTCTCGAGCTAAAATTGCGTAGTCATGGGTTTGATACGATGATTGCATCGAACGGAAAGGAGGGGTTAGAAGCGGTGGCCGCAGGCAAATTCAATCTGATTCTTCTCGATCTCATTCTGCCGGGTCTAGATGGCTTTGCATTCTTAGAGCAGTTACGCAGGAAGAATAAAAAAATCCAAGTCATTGTTCTTTCCAATCTGGGGCAAGAAGAAGACAAAGAACGAGCAGCAAAGTTTGATATTGCTGAGTACCATGTAAAAGCAAATACCCCGCTATCGGCGATAGTGGAATCTGTTACATCCTTTCTAAAATAAATGTCACTCACCGATAGCCAACTTAAAAAGGTTCTACTCGGGCATAATTATATAACTTCTGATGATGCAGAGGCTGCTGAGAAGGAGGTTAAAGAGCGTGGCGTTACTCTTAAGCAGGCACTTGTTGAATTAGATTTGCTTACAGAAGATCTCTACGAGAATGCCATAGCAGAAAACTACGGTCTTAAGTATTTCGATCCACAAAAGACGGGGGTGGAACAAAGTACAATTACCATGCTCCCAGAAGCGATGGCGCGCATGTACAACTGTGCAATTGTTGAACGCCCAAAAACATCGCAGGTTACGGTTGCCACATCAGATCCTGCGCAACCAAAAATCGAAGAAGCGATACGCGAAAACCTAGATCAGGAAGAAGCAGTGTTCCCCGACAAAAAATTAGAGAAGAAGAAAAAGAAAGATAAGAAGGAGCATGTTTCATACAGAGGTAAAATTACATGGGTATATGCGAGCAAGACTGTTATTGAGAAGCTGCAAAGTCATTATCGGAAACCTTTGGAAACACGCTTCCAACAGATCATAGATAAGCAGAAGAAAGTTGCTCCAGAGATTTTGCAGGAGATTTTAAATGATGCCATTGAACTCAATTCATCAGATATCCACTTTGAGCCGCAGGAAAAAATTGTAATCGTACGATTTCGCGTAGACGGCGTTCTCCACGAAGCCGGGCATATTCCAAAGGAATATTACGAGGGAGTACTAAACAGAATCAAAATTGCAGGAAACATGCACATCGACGAACACTTTGCGGCCCAAGATGGTGCCATTCGTTACAAGTCGCCATCCGGTTCCAAAGTAGATATTCGTGTATCTGTAATACCAGTTGTAGACGGCGAAAAAGCAGTACTCCGTTTGCTTTCTGAATATGTTCGCAAACTTACACTTAGCTCCCTTGGATTTTCCGAGGCCAATAGAGCAGCGATCGAAAAAGCTGCTCACAAGCCGTTTGGAATGATTTTAGCCACAGGCCCGACGGGGTCAGGTAAATCTACGTCACTGTATGCGCTCCTAAAAATGCGCAACAAACCGGATGTGAACATCTCAACTGTGGAAGATCCAGTCGAATACAAAGTACCAGGCATTAATCACATTCAAAAAAACGATGAAACAAATCTGAGCTTCGCACAGGGGTTGCGAGCCCTAATGAGACAGGACCCAGATATTTTGCTTGTTGGTGAGATTCGCGATAGCGAAACGGCAGATATTTCCATTAATGCTGCACTCACAGGGCACCTGCTTTTCTCAACATTACATGCGAATACAGCAGCAACTAGCATTCCTCGATTGTTAGAAATGGGCGTAGAACCATTCCTACTCTCATCCACACTCGAAATAATTATTGGGCAGCGTCTTGTGAGACGAATTTGTCCAAAGTGTCGATTTAGTTATTCCGCAAAGGCGACTGAGTTGCAGCAACTTTATCCTGTTGCCAAGCATTACTTCAAAGGCAAACAGGCTTTTCGCCTATTTAAAGGAAAGGGGTGCTCATCTTGCAGTAATACCGGATATGCAGGTCGCACAAGCATCCACGAACTTCTAGTTGTTACATCTGAGATCGAAGATCTGATTATCAAACGCTCTTCTAGTAATGATATTGAGGAATGCGCACGCAAACAGGGTATGCAACTTATGTTTGAAGATGGTTTGGACAAGGTACGTCAGGGATTCACGACGCTTGAAGAGCTTTTGCGTGTGACCTCACCACCACTTGAGATAATTAAAGCCGATAGTTCTTCCAAACAATCACGTGGTGGCAAACGCAGGTAATAAACGGCAAAAGCAATCTCGGCAAAAGCATGGGTTTTTAAATTTACTGGCTCAGTATCTTCCATTTTTGGATGTTAAAACACTCAAGCGATCATTAGCGAAGAAACATCGGAAAGTTCTATCCACAAAACGAAGGCATGCGCCTGTGAAGAAAAGGCATGCACGATCTACAAAGAAGAAAATGCACGCGCAGCGCAGCGCTAATCCGGTAGTTGCGGCATCAAAGCCTGCAACAGATAATATTTATATACCGAAGCCGAAGGTCGGCGAGCCAATAAGACATCAGCACGGCGTTTTTGAACCAGTAACCGATGGCCCTTTTATGAGGAAGGAAGAGGTGGAAGAAGAGGAGGAAGAAAAAGGAACAAAGGAAGCTGAGGCGACTAAGGAGTCTAAGGAGGAAGTGGAACCAGCCTCCGCTTCTACTTCGCAAGCTTCGCAGAAGGCTTCGGCCGGCAAGAGTGAAGCAGTGGGAAGTAAGGAGATTAAAGAAGTGCAGGATGAGCCAAAGGAAGCAAAAGAAGAAGTGGAAAGCGAGGGAGTGAAGGCAGAAGAGTCGAAGTCAGAGGGGAAAGAAGATCTGGATATTGCTTTTATGGATGAGGCTTCTGAGACTTTAGGAGAAGAGCAATTCGAGAAAAAAGAGGACGAAGTACCAAAAGGTAAAAAATCAGAAGATGATGAAAAAAAGCTGAGACAGGAAGTAGAAGAAGAAGGGTTTCTTGAATCTATGCAGTCCCAAGCATCCAAAAGCGGAAAGAAGTTTCTTGGAGCTCTGGGGATAAAACAGATTGGCGGTGTGTTTGGTGGAGCAAAAAAGCCATCTGTAAAGGAAAATAAAAAACTCGCGAAGGAGAAGAGGCAAAAGGAAAAAACAGAGGAAAAAGAATGGCGTGAAGAAGCGAAGAGGCGAGAGAAGCTTTTGGCAGAGCGTAAGGAAAAGCAAACACAGGAACTAAAGGAAGAGAAGCAGCAGGAAGGTAAACCTACAGAGTTTCGCATTCCTAAACCCAAGAAACAAAGTGGCTTTCTCGCGGTTATAAACTCGTTGAATTACATGGGCCTTGGTAAACAGCGCACTTCATTTATCGACAATCTCGCGACAATGATGGATGCAGGTTTGCCTCTTCTAGATGCGTTACATTCGCTGCAGGAAGAAGCGAGTAAGAAGCCTATGCGAAAAATAGTTGGTCGCATAATTGTTGCCATAGAAACAGGTAGTCCACTTTGGCGTGCGATGGAAGCACAGTACTTTTTTAAGCCACAAGAAATAGCAATGGTCCGTGTGGGTGAAGAAGCAGGAAATCTTGTAGAAAATCTACAGTACCTTGCAGAGCAAGAAGAGAAAGACCGCGGGCTACGAGGCAAGGTTAAGACTGCCATGATCTATCCGATCATTGTGCTCGTGATGCTAACGATCATCGTGTTTGGGTTGGGACTCTTCATCCTGCCCAATCTTATCCAAGTTCTTAAGTCACTCGGAGCAGACCTTCCGCTCACAACGAGAGTCATAATTGCAGGAACAGAATTACTGTCAGAGAATGCACGTGTAATAGTTCCCTCCTTCTTTGGCGGAGTTATTGTCTTTTCTCTGCTCGTCAAATTCACACCATT
>Ga0222658_1000946_pt1 | contig 13793 bp, 16 predicted proteins | sample AntAcemetagen476_FD_179830 | JGI IMG/M metagenome (GOLD analysis project Ga0222658, IMG submission 179830) | Saline water microbial communities from Ace Lake, Antarctica - #476 | ecosystem: Environmental > Aquatic > Non-marine Saline and Alkaline > Saline | place: Antarctica: Ace Lake... | reverse complement strand
TATGAGCCTGGGAAAGGAATAGCAATGCTTCAGGTTGAAAGGAGAGGGGAGGCAAATATTAGTAAAGTTAAAATTATTTTTGAATTTTGCGGAAAAGAGTTTACTAAAATCGTTAGTGCTCCAGAGATAAACAAAAGAAAAATTTATTCGTTTGATTTTTCTGGCTTGAAAAGTCCTCAGTCTGTTAAAGTTTCTCCTATTTTCCTTATTGAAGGTGAAGAAAAAGAGGGAACTAAAAGTTCAGAGGTCATACTTTCTGAAGGAGATTGGGTAGGAAGTCTTGACGATTTATTAAAGTTAAACGAGGCAGAAATAATAAAACTTTGTGGAGATTCTATAATTAATACAGATGATGATGATAGTTTAACTGATACAAACACAACTACAGATACAACGACTACAACCAATACGACAACCACTATAACTAATTCTACCAATACTACTTCTACTACTTGTTCCGAAACAATTAGTTCTTGTGGAATTTATCCAAGTTGTGTTAATTGTAATAGTAATGATGGTTGTTATGGGACGCAATACCGAGATTATAATTCATGTAGTGGAACTAATTGTAATTATGCTGTTTTAAATATTGTAGAATCTATTGCAAATGGAAATTGTGCAGATGGGAGAGATAATGATTGTGATGGTCTAATCGACTTAAATGAAACTGAATGTATTGTTTCTGACCCTGATCCCGATCCCGACCCTGATCCCGACCCTGATCCCGATCCCGAACTTGAAATTCCTGCAGGTTATTCTGCATATTGGGAATTTGAAGGAAATGTGAATGACGAAACCGGAAGCTATGATGGAGATTTAATGGGAAATGCTGGCTTTGTAGATGATAGAAATGGGCAGGTTTTGAATTTACCTAGTGGTTCTAGTTATGTTGATTTTGGAGATAATTTGGATTTAACAGGAGATTTTACATTATCTGCTTGGATTTATTGGACAGGGAATACTGGATTAGCAGGAACAATTATTGGAAAAGAAATTGAAACAAATAGTCAATATAATTTTGAGGTTAGTAGTGATAGGGGAGATAAATTGAGATTAATATCTAATGGGATTCCCAAACTTGATATTTTTTCTAAATCAACAATATCAAAAAATACCTGGACACATGTTTTAATAAGTTTTGATAAAAATGCTAAAATAAGAAAAATTTACATAAATAGTGAGTTAGATTTTAACAATGTATTTTATTATGGAGAGATGAGTGATGATTCAGATAGTTTAAAAATTGGTTATGGTAAAGGAAGTGGAAATCAAGAAAATTATTTTTATGGAAAAATTGATGATGTTGTAATTTATGAAAAAGTTTTAAGTGAAAGTGAAGTTAGTGATATTTATTGTGCTCAAGGTGGTTCTTGTGTCTCTAGTTTAGGTGTCTGGGCTATAATAACTGATTGGTTAAATTAGTCACCGCAATATTTTTAAAGCGAACATTATTATAAATTTTGAAAGGAGAAATGTATAGACTTTAATTTCAAGGAAAATTTCTTGATTACTGCCTTAAATTAAAGCTAAAAAGAATTACAATGGACATACCAGACATGCAACACCAAGTAATGGGATATGACAGAAGTGCGACAATGTTCTCACCTGATGGACATATTCTTCAAGTTGAATATGCTGAAAAGACTGTTAGATTGGGAAGTGCTAGTATTGGTATTAAATGTGAAGATGGTGTTGTGATTATTGCTGATAAAGGTAAAAAAGATGAATTAATTGTTCCCGAATCTGCTCAAAAAATTTATGAAATTGATAGCCATATAATGGCAAGTGCTGCAGGAATTATTTCTGATGCGAGAGTTTTAATTAATCAAGTTAGAACAAGTGCTCAGCAACATAGAGTTACTTATGATTCCCCTATTGATGCTGAATCAGTAATTAGAGATATTTCGGATATTAAACAACAATACACTCAACATCCAGGGGTTAGACCTTTCGGAGTAGCGGTTATGGTTGCGGGTAGAAATGAAAGTGAATGTAATTTATATACTAGTGATATAACTGGAAATTATTTTGAATACACTGCAATTGCTATTGGTGAAAATGATGATAAATTAAATGAAGAATTAAGGAAAAAAGCAAGGAAAGATATAAAAATAGAAGAGGGTATTAAATTAGGTCTTGAAATCTTTAGGGAAATTATGAAAGAAAGATTTGATATTCAAAGATTTGATATTGCTTATATTAAAAATGATGAAGGAAAATTAAAAAGAGTAAAGGGAGATGAGATATAATGACAGATACAATTGCTAGATTAAGAGCTGGAAATAAAATTTATGAAACAATGGTTGATTTAGATTCTGCCATGAAATTAAAAAAAGGAGATAGTGTTTCTATTGCTGAGATTATAAGAGATAGTGCTATTTATACTGATCAGAAAAAAGGACTTCGAGCTGGGAAAGATGATTTAATGAATTCTTTTGGTACTAGTGTTTTCGAAGAGGTTGTTGAAAAAATTGTTCGAAAAGGAGAAATTGAAGAAAATCAGAGTTTTAGGGATGAAGCTGTTGAACAAAAAAAGAAACAAATTATTAACTACCTTGTTAGAAATGCCGTTGATGGAAGAACCGGCAGACCATTTACTCCAGATATTATTGAATCCTCGATAAAACAGGGAGGGGTAAGAATCGATGGGAAGCAACCAGTTGATAAACAGATTGCTGCAGTAACAGAAAGTTTAAAAAGCATAATTCCAATTAAAATAGAGACTAAGAAAATCTTGATAAAGATACCTGCTCAATTTACGGGTCAGGTATACGGTGTAATTCAAGAATATAAGGAAAAAGAAACTTGGCTTCCGAATGGAGATTTGGAGGTTGTGTTGAATATTCCTATAGGATTACAATCGGATTTTTATGATAAACTAAACTCGGTAACTCATGGGTCAGCAATTACTCAAGAGATAAAACAAGAAGAATAAACAATTATTAAAATGACTGAAGAACAAATTACAGAAAAAAAACAGATTATCGAAGAAGAAAATTCTGAAGAAAAAACTACTGAAGAAGATACAGAATCAAAATCTTCAGATGTACCTTCTGCGGAAGGCAAAGATTCTGAAGACGCCGAAGTTAAAAAGGAAAGAAGATTAGTAGTTCCTGGCGAAGTTATTATTTCTGGAGACGATTATTTACCTGGAGAATTTACAAGAAAAGATGGAAAAGATATTATTGCTAAACGATATGGATTAGCTGAGACAGGTGGAAGAGTTATCAAAGTAATTCCTTTATCCGGTGTTTTTGAACCTAGAAGGGGAAATAGTGTTATTGGAAGAGTTCAAGATTTAACTTATAGTGGATGGGTTATTGAGATTGATGGACCTTATTCTGCATTCTTACCTATAATGGAATCTCCAAGATTTATTAACAAAGATAATTTGGGAGACTATGCTAATATTGGAGATGTTATTAGTGCTAAAATTTTAGGAGTTAAGAGAGGAAGTGTTGACCTAACATTGAAATCAAGAGGATTAGGAAAATTAGAAGGTGGAAGAATCATTAAAATAAATCCTCATAAAGTTCCAAGGGTAATTGGAAGAGAAGGTAGTATGATTAATTTGATTAAAGATGAATCTAAAACCGAAATAACTGTTGGTCAAAATGGTTACATTTGGATTAAAGGTGATGCTGAAGGAGAAAAGAAAGCAGAAGATGCAATTAATTTAGTTTGTAAAGAAGCTACATCTGCTGGATTAACTGAAATTGTTGAAAAGTTTTTAAAGGAGGGAAGTAAGTAATTAAGATGGCAGAACAAGAATATAAAGCTCCAGTAGATACTAGCAATTATTCTCCTGAAAGATTAAAGGCTTATCATTTAATGGAAGAAACGGGTGTTGTTAATTTAACCGGAAGAAGACTTGGAAACAATTCTCAGGGAGCTCATTGTCTTGATGATGTTGCAGAAGAAAATTTAGGACCAATAATTGAAGATTTAAGAAATATAAAAAAGGATTTTGACTTTAGAAAAAAGGTTATAGATCACAATCAAACAAAATAAAAAATACAATAAAAACAAAATGGGATACACAAAAAGACCAGACGGAAGAAAAATGGATGAACTTAGACCATTAATAGCTAAGGTGGGAGTTGTTCCTAATGCAGATGGTAGTGCTATCTTTGGATTTGGTGGAAGTAAAGGGCAAAAAGGAACTGTTGCAATTGCATCTGTTTATGGTCCAAAACCATTACACCCTGCTCACTTAAAAAATCCTGAAAGAGGAATCATAAGAGTTAATTATAATATGTTGCCTTTCTCTGTTACTGAAAGAGCAAGACCTGGCCCAAATAGGAGAAGTAAAGAAATCGCAATGGTTACTGAATGGGCTTTATCAAAAGTTGTTGAATTGAAAAGATTCCCTGGAACTGTTATCGATGTTGAAATTAATATTTTACAAGCAAATGCAGGTACAAGATGTGCAGGTATAAATGCTGCTGCAATGGCTATGGCTCATGCAGGTATCATCATGGATGAAATGGTTACAAGTGTTTCAGTTGGAAAGATTGATGATAAAATTGTTACTGATATTGATAAAGCTGAAGAAGATTGGGAAGAAGGAGAAGGCCCTACAGATATTCCATTCACAATGACTGCTAGTTCAAAAGAGATTACACATTTACAATTAGATGGTAATATTCCTACTAAAAGATTAAAAGAAGCTGTTGAAGCCTCTAAAATTGCTTGTGATAAGATTCATGAAGTAATGGTAAGAGCTTTGAAAGGTGAAGATATTGACGAGGGAGCAAAATAAAATGGATATTTCAAATTTAAACAAAGAACAAATTGCAAACCTTTTGAAAGAAGGTAAAAGAAATGACAGTAGAGATCTATTAGTCTATAGGGATTTAGAAATTGAAACAGGTATTTCAATTAATGCTGAAGGTAGTGCAAGGGTTAAGTTAGGAAAAACAGAAGTTATTGTTGGAGTTAAAATGACTACTCAAGAACCTTATCCAGATCATGCTGATGAAGGAACATTAATGATGGGTATGGAGTTTAGTCCAATGTGTGGAGCTAGATATGAATCAGGCCCTCCTAAGATGAATTCTATTGAAACTGCAAGAGTTGTTGATAGAGGGATAAGAGAAAGCAAATTTATTGATTTCAAGAAACTATGTATTAAAGAAGGAGAGAAAGTTTGGAGTATTTCAGTTGATATGTATTGTATAAATGATGATGGTAATGCTTTAGATGCTTGTGCATTAGGAGCTTTAGTTGCTTTGAAAACAGCTAAATTACCTGTTTATGATGAAGAAAATGGAGTTGTTAAACATGGTCAATTAACAGATGATAAACTTCCATTAACAGATAAAGTTCCATTAACAATGACATTTCATAAAATTAAAGGAACATTTATAGTAGATCCTACTCGAGCCGAAGAAGATACAACAGATGCCAGAGTTACATTCTCTATTGTAAAGCCTAAAAAAGATTATATAATTTGTTCAATGCAAAAAGGTAATATTGATTCGGTTACCGCAGATGAATTAGTTGAAATTGCTGAAAAAGTTGAAAAAGTATATGATGATGTGTTCCCTAAAGTTGAGAAAGCAATAAAAAAAGCTGCTTAGAGGCATTTCTTAGAAAGATAACTTTAAAAATACTAAATTTGATATAAATATACAATGTTAGAAAAAGTAGAAGACAAATATACAAAATATGAAGTTGCGAGAATTCTTGGAGCTAGAAGCTTACAGTTAGCTATGGATGCACCTGTTTTATTAAAAATGACTAAAGAAGAAGAGGAAGAATTGAATTTTGACTCACTTAGAACTGCTGAAAAAGAATTACTCTCAGAAGTTTTACCGATTAGCGTTAGAAGACCTTTACCTAAAAAATCTGAAAAGACAGTTAAGAAATTAACAGAAGAAGAAATTGAAAGAAAATTAGAAAAACAAAAAGCGCTAGAAGAGAAAGAGCTTGCAAAGATCGAAGAAAAGAAAGAAAATATTGAAGGAACTGAAGAAAAAGTTATTAAGGAAGAAGGTGAAATAATGGAACTTGCTAGCCCATCCGATGAAGCTGAACCTATTGAAGAAAAACCAGAAGGAAGGGAAGAGATTCAATAAAATGGCTGTAGAAAAAGGAAATAAAGTAAAAATATTGTACACAGGAACATTGGAAGATGGAACTGTTTTTGATAGTTCTGAAAGTCATAATAATGAACCACTAGAGTTTGAAGTTGGATCTGGAATGGTCATTCCTGGATTTGATAATGCTGTGATGGGTATGGAAAAAGATGAAGAAAAAGAAGTTAAGATTGAACCTAAAGATGCTTATGGGGAACAAAATCCTGATTTAATTAAGGAATTTCCAAAAGCACAAATGCCTCAACCACCCGAAGGTAAAGAATTAATAGAAGGTATGATTTTAGGAATGCAAACACCTGAAGGTCAACAAATGCCTGTTAGAATTACTAAGGTTACTGAGGATAAAGTTACTATGGATTTAAATCCACCTTTAGCTGGAAAAGTTTTGAACTTTAAGGTAAAAGTTGTTGAGATTAATTAAGTATTTTTTTAGTTGAGTTTTATATTTGTATTTGGAGGTATTTCTATTTTATTCATATTTTAAGAAGTACTTAGGAATCTTTAAATAGTACTTCTATTTAATATCAGTACTTAAAAATATATTGTGATTAAAAAAATCAAAAAATGACATTAAAGCATATAACAAAGAATAATTTTCAAGAAGAAATAAAAGACTCAGAGAATCCTGTGATAATCGATTTTTGGGCTCCTTGGTGTGCTCCTTGTCAAATGATGGGTCCAGTGTTTGAGGAATTAAGTAATGATTATAATGGAAAATTAAAGTTTGTTAAACTTAATACTGATGAAGAATCTGAATTAGCTTCTCAATTTGCAATTCAAGGCATCCCGTGTTTGATTATTACTAAAAAAGGTAAAGAGGTTGATAGAATTGTGGGATTTGCATCTGAAGAAATTTTAAAGCAGAAAATTGATGAAATCTTAGAAAGATCATAATTGCAAGGAAATAATTTAAGAAAATGGTAAAGGAATATGATTTGATAATTATTGGAAGTGGTCCGGCAGGTTTAACTGCAGGAATTTATGCAGCAAGATATAATCTTAATTTTTTAATTATTGGGAAACTTAATGGGGGGGCAATCTCTGAAGCCCATAAGGTCTGTAATTATCCTTCTCAAAATAATATTACTGGATTTCAACTTACCCAAGGAATGATTAATCATGTTAAAGAACTTGGGGGAGAAATTAAGCAAGGAGAAATAATTGAAATAAAAAAAGAAAAAAATAAATTTATAATTATAACAAATAAAGAAAAATATTTTGCTAAAAAAATAATTTTAGCTACGGGTAGAGAAAAACAAGAATTGGGTGTTAAAGGTGAAAAAGAATTTTTAGGGAAAGGTGTTAGTTATTGTGCTACTTGTGATGCTGCTTTTTATAAGAATAAAATTGTTGCAGTTGCGGGAGGAGGTAATGCTGCAATAACTGCCTCACTTTTATTATCCGAATATGCAAAGAAGATTTATGTTATTTATAGAAAAGATAAATTTTTTAGAGCAGAACCTGCGTGGGTAAATCAACTTGAAAAAGAAAAAAAGATTGAACCAATTTTTAATTCAAATATAAAAAAAATTTATGGTAAAAATTCAGTTGAGGGAATAGAACTAGATAATAAGAAAAAATTAGATGTAAATGGGGTTTTTATTGAAATTGGATTTAAACCTAATGAAAAACTACCAAATCAATTAGGAATAGAAACAGAAAAAGGCTATATAATCACAGATAAAATTCAAAAAACTAATATTGAAGGAGTTTATGCGGCAGGAGATTCAACAAAAAATCAATTAAAACAAGTTATAACTGCTGCTGCAGAAGGAGCAATTGCATCAACATCTATTTATGAAGAATTAAAATTAGAAGAGGTAAAATGAGTATATTTAGAAAAAAATGCCAGTATTGTGGAGAGAAAATAGAAAAAGGAAAAGAAATAACTGTAGAAGTAAAAGTTCCTGAATTTAAATATAAGGTAAAAAGGAGATTTTGCAGTTTAGAACATCTAGACCTTTATAAAAAATATGTTAAAAGTATCCCTGTTGGAAACTCATGCCCATATTGTAAAAATTAAAATGAAATTATTTATATTTGGCTCAACAGGAGATTTAGTAAAAAGAAAGGTTTTACCTGCTTTGCAAGCCCTAGATGAAGACAAATTAGAAATTTGGGCAATTGGAAGAAGAAATTTTACAAACGAAATTTATAGGGATTTTGTTTGTGGGAAAAAGTGTAATTCTCTATTTAAAAAAAGGATAAATTATATTAAAATAGATTTTGAGAAAGGTAATTTGTGTGAATTTCGTGAAGATATTTTAGATAGAAATAGAACTAATTATTTTTATATCTCGATGCCTCCAAAATTTTTTGATAAAATTTTGATTTCATTAACTAAATTAAAAGAAAGGGGATTTAAGATAAAAATATTAATGGAAAAACCATTTGGAGAAAATTTAGAACATGCAAAAAAACTTAAAAAAATAATCCAAAAAGGAAATTTAGAAAAAGATATTTTTTTATCCGATCATTATTTATTTAAAAAAAATATAATTTCACTTAAAAAAAATAATTTTGAAAAAATTAAATTAATTTCTATTGAAACATTAGGGCTTGAGGGAAGAACGGGTTATTATAATGATACGGGAGCATTAAATGACATGGTTCAAAGTCATTTTTTTAATATTTTATTTAAATTATTAAGAGATCCAAGGGAATTAAAATCCATAAAAGTTATAGATTATATTCGGGGACAATATGGTAATGGGATGAATACCGGTTATGTAAAAGAACTTGGAGAAAAATCTCAAACAGAAACTTTTGTATATTTAAAATTTAAATTAAATAATCAGGAATTTATTTTAATTACTGGAAAAGCATTTAATAAAAATCAAACTCAATTAAAAATAAATGAAAAAACCATTCCATTAGAATCTAAAAAATCATATGAATTAGTTTTCTCTAAGTTCTTTTCAGAAGAAAAAGAATTTTTTCCAACAATATTTAATGCTATTTTATCTTGGGAAATAGTTGAAAAGATTAATTTGAAAAAACCAAAGCTCATATATTATACTCAGAATTCATCACCAAATGATTTGATTAAAAAGGGATTGGATTTAAAGAAGAATCTGAAAAGAAAATCAGGGGGGTTATCTAAAAGTGATTGATTTTGCATGCAAACAATTTAACTTAGAAGATATTATTAAGTGTGGATTAGGTTTGACTCGAACGGAATTTAAAGTTATGGAATACCTTCTTAATAATACCCATAAAGAATGTAAAACAAATTCTATATCCAAAAAATTGAATTTAAATTTAACTACTGTGCAAAAGGCAGTTAAAAAGTTGTCTGATAAAAATATCATTAATAGGAGACAAAAGAATCTAGATAAGGGTGGTTATGTATATACTTATGAATGTAATTCTAGAATAAATATTCGAAGGATTATTAAGGATATTATTAGAAATTGGTCTGAAAATGTTGAGGATAAGATAGATAGGTGGTAGAGTTTCTAAAAACCCTTATAAACTTAAGATAATTATTTCTTTTATGATTATTAAATCAATAATTGCAAAAGAAGTGAAAGATTCTAGAAAAAAGGGGACAATAAGAATAATTCTTAAAACTGATAAAGGTAAATTTGTTAGTAGTGCTCCCTCTGGAAAATCTACTGGAAAGCATGAGGTTCCATGTTATGCTAAAAGCTTAGAAGAAGATATTGATTTTATAAATTTATTAAATATTGAAAAACTTAATGAGTTTGGATTAAAGAAATTTAATGATTTAGAAAAGGTTGAAAAATTTCTTAAAACAAAGATTGGAGGAAATACCTTATTTGTTTTGGAAGCTTGTATTTTAAAGGCGATGGCTAAAGAAGAAGGAAAAGAATTATGGCGATTCTTACTAAAACCTAGTACATTATTTGAAGACAATAGGGGATTAAAAATTCGTCCTGTTGGAAATACAATTGGTGGGGGATTACATAGTAAAGGGGTTAAAAAAATGAAACCCGATTTTCAGGAATTTTTATTTATTGCTAGTGGAAAGAATATTAAAGAAAGAGTGAATATAAATCGGCTAGCATACAAATTAGCTAGAAAATTATTAAAAGCTAAAAAAAGAAATGATGAGGGAGCTTGGGAAACTGGTTCAAGTAATGAAGAAGCATTAGAAGTTATGAGAAGAGTTAGAGATAAATTAAAAGAAAAAAGAATGAGGATAGATATCGGATTAGATATTGCTGCTTCAAGTTTTTATAAAAATCGAGAATATGTTTATTTGAATTCTGAAAGATTTTTATCTAAGAAGGATCAGATTGAGGATATTAAAAGTTTGATTAAACATTATAGAATTGCTTATGTTGAAGATCCAATGGAGGAAGATGATTTTGCGGGTTTCAGGAGTTTAGATGAGGGAAAGGCAATGGTTGTTGGAGATGATCTCACCACAACAGATCCGGATAGATTAAAAAAAGCAATTAGAACGAAAGCGATTAGTGGAATTATTGTAAAACCAAATCAGATTGGTTCACTTTTGAAGGTTAGGGAAGTTGTTGAGTTAGCTAAAAAATATAAAATCAAAACTATAATTTCTCACAGAAGTGGAGAGACAATGGATAATACTATTGCAGATTTAGGTGTGGGGTTTGGATGTGATTTTATTAAGACTGGAATTTATGGGAGAGTAAGAAGTGCCAAGTTGAAGAGATTAATTAAAATAGAAAAACAGCTTTAGTCTATAAAGAAAATCTTTATTAATGATGAAGGATTCTCTTTAGAAGAAAAAGAGGATGAAATTTGAGGTGAATATTGAAAATGCGTGTTGCAATTAATGGGTTTGGAAGGATTGGTAGAGCTATTTTTAAAATTGGTATAGAGAAAGGTGTAAACTTTGTGGGGATTAATGATTTGACAGATCCGAAAACTCTTGCATATTTATTGCAATATGATACTGCGTATGGCCCTTATGATAAAAAAGTTGAAGCTGGAAAAGACTTTATTAAAATAAATGGGAAAAAGATTCCTATTTTTTCTGAAAAAGATCCTTCAAAACTTCCCTGGGGAGACTTAAAAGTTGATGTTGTTCTTGAATCTACGGGTATTTTTAAAGATCATGAAAAAGCAAGTATGCATATAACTGCAGGTGCTAAAAAAGTTTTAATTTCTGCTCCATCTAAAGATCCAGATGTAATGATAGTTTTGGGTGTTAATGAAAATAAATTAAAGAAAAATCATAGGATAATTTCTATGGCAAGTTGTACTACTAATTGTTTAGCTCCTGTTGCAAAAATATTAAATGATAAATTTGGAATTAAAAAAGGATTTATGACCACTGTCCATGCATATACTGCCAATCAAAATATATTAGATGGTCCTCATAAAAAATTAAGAAGAGGAAGGGCGGGTGCTCAAAATATTGTTCCAACAACTTCTGGTGCAACAAGTGCAACAAGTGAAGTTATACCTGCATTAAAAGGGAAATTAGATGGATTAGCAATGAGAGTTCCAGTTGTTTGTGGCAGTATTGTCGATTTTGTTGTTGAATTAAATAAAAAAGTTAGTGTTGATGAGGTAAATAAAGTTTTGAAAAATGCGTCAAAGGGTTCTATGAAAAATATTTTAGATTATAGTGAAGAAGAAATAGTAAGTTCAGATATCATACAAAATTCTCATTCTTCTATTGTTGATGGACTATCAACCCAGGTTATGGGGAATATGGTGAAAGTTTTATCTTGGTATGATAATGAATGGGGATATAGTAATCGGATGATTGATATGTTGAAGCTTTTGAAATGAGGAAATTGGTTATGAAAACGTTATCTAAGTTTAATTTTAAAAATAAAACAGTTCTTTTAAGGGCTGATTTAAATTCTGATGTTGTTAATGGTAAAGTTGTTATGAGCGAAAGAATTAAACAAGGCTCTGAAACAATTAAAGAATTAAAAAGAAAAGGTGCAAAAGTTGTTGTTCTTGCTCATCAGGGAAGAAAAGGGAAAAAGGATTTTATTAGTTTGAAAGGTCATGCTAGACTTTTGAATAAATTTGTTAAAATTAAATTTGTTAAAGATGTTGTTGGAAAGAAGGCTGAAAAAGGAATTAAAGATTTGAAAAAAGGAGAAGTTATTTTATTGGAGAATGTTAGATTCTTAGATGACGAAATGAAACCTGAAAAGATAATAGGTTCAGGAAGCAAAGCTCATGAAAGCGCCAAGGGTAATAAATTTTTTAAATTAGTTGATTGGGTTGATGCTTATGTTAATGATGCATTTTCTGTTTGCCATAGAAAACAAGCAAGTATTGTCTTGTTTCCAAAATATTTACCTTCATTTGCAGGAAGAATATTAGAAAGAGAAGTTAAGGCACTAAAGAAGATTAAATTGAAAAATACACTTTATATTCTAGCGGGTGCTAAACCTGAAGACAATATTAAGCTTCTAATGGGAAATAAAGTTCTTGCAGGAGGTTTATTCGGGCAGACTTGCTTAAATGCTTCGGGTAAAGCTCTGGGAGCTCAAGATAAGTATTTGAAAAAAGAGATAAGAGACTATGATGGAATAAAAATAAAACTAAAAAGGAAATTAAAAAATGTTGAAATGCCTACGGATTTTGCGGTTAAGATTAGAGGAAAGAGGGAAGAAGTAAGAATTGGGGGATTTCCAAATAAATATGAAATTTATGATATTGGTTTTGAAACCATCAAAAAATATGTTAAAGAGATTAGAAAGGCAAAAGCAATTTATATGAAAGGGCCTGCAGGAGATTGTAGTCAAAAACAGTTTTGTAAAGGAACTTTTGCTTTGTTAAAAGCTATTTCTAATAATAAAGGATTTTCTTTAATTGGTGGAGGGCATTTAAGTGATGCTATTGAAGCTTCTAAAATTAATAAAAAGAAATTTGGGCATTTGAGTTTGTCTGGTGGTGCTTTATTAAGATATGTTGCAGGCGAGAAGTTAGTTGGGTTAGAAGCTTTGAAATAAAAATTGAAAACATTTATAATCATTCTTTGTTATTTATACATATAAAAATGGGGTTTGATGTAATCACTTTTGGTTCTGCAGTAGTAGATGTTTTTGTAGATACAGATGTAAGTGAAAAGAAGAATTTTATTAGCTATCCGGTTGGAAGTAAAATTTTAATTAAGGATTTAAAAATTGATGTGGGGGGTGGAGGAACAAATTGTGGTGTTGCTTTTTCTAGATTAGGTTTAAAGACAGGTTATATTGGAAAATTAGGGGATGATGAAAATGGAAAAAGAGTTTTGGATTTGTTGAAAAAAGAAAAAATAAAGTTTTTAGGTAAAATGAATAAAGATAATATAACTGGGCAGTCAATTATTTTAGATAGTAAAGAAAAGAGCAGAACAATATTGACATATAAGGGAATTAATGATACAATTGGATTAGAAGATATTCAATTAGAAAAATTAAAAACAAAATGGATTTATTTAACTTCTCTTTTGGGAAAGAGTTTTGAGACTCAAAAGAAAATAGTATCGAAATTAAGTCAAAAAGGCGCAAAAATTGCATTTAATCCTAGTGAGTATTTGATTAAGAGAAAGAATTTGAGTGGGATATTGAAAGTTTGTGATGTTTTAATTTTAAATAAAGAAGAAGGTATGCTATTGGTTGGGAAGAAAGGCGGACTTTTGGAAAAATTGCATGAGTTGGGTCCTAAAATTGTGGTTGTTACAGATAAGAATAATTTAATTAGTTGTTATAATGGGATTAAGAAATATTATTTGAAGCC
>Ga0222658_1000945_pt1 | contig 13798 bp, 15 predicted proteins | sample AntAcemetagen476_FD_179830 | JGI IMG/M metagenome (GOLD analysis project Ga0222658, IMG submission 179830) | Saline water microbial communities from Ace Lake, Antarctica - #476 | ecosystem: Environmental > Aquatic > Non-marine Saline and Alkaline > Saline | place: Antarctica: Ace Lake... | reverse complement strand
TTTTAGCTTTTAAGCCAGTAAGTTCTATTGGTTTTTTAAGTGTTTGAGAGCAAAAGAATTTCTTTTTTCTAAACATTCGGTTATCAAACATATCTTTACCGAGGTATTTAGAGAAGTACGCACCCATGTTAGTGATATTATCAATATCTTTAATTTTAACAAAACCATTTTTCCAAAATTTCAAAGCAAGCATTCTTTCCCAAAGGAATATATCCATATTGTCAGGTATGACAATATTACAAAGTAAGTGGTAGTGAACAGAACCACCCTTTTCTTTTTTCCTGCCAAAGAAGTCTGTATCTTTTTGATATTCCACTACTGCCAAATATTCAAAGTATGGTTTTGCTCTGAGTATTCTTTTTAAAGCAGTGTTAAAGAGTTTGTTTGCGGTTGTTAGTTCTGTCATCGGCTTGGCAAAAGTCAATGTCAAAAACTTGTTAAGTTGTTGGTTTGAGTTCGCTAACCTTTTAATATTGCGACGGGTACGATTGGCTGAGGATTGTTGTTTAATATTTTGTTTTTTGGTTGCTTTGTGCAATTCTTTTTCAAATTCATATATATTTACTTGTTTAGTATTGTCTTCATTTAATAATTTTAAATTATTGTTTACTTTGTTTTTATTAGTCTTTATATTATTTTTTCTTGGTTTTCTTTTGTATCCTCGGATTATTCTTTTTGTCTTGTACTTGTAAACCTCAATATGCTTGCCTGACTTAATTAGCTTAAAGTTAAAGCTTTCAAGCATACAATTACTTGTTATTTAACTTGTATTACAAAACTCATGTCTAAATCGGTTAGATGTGTGCTTATAATCAAGTTAATGTATAAAGAACAATTAGTTTAAATTATTTCTTTTGGTGTGCAACCATTTTTTCGGGTCAGGCAGAGCCCGAAAAATATGGTTTGCACTTACCAAAAAGAAATTTATATTTAAACTATCAGGTATTCTTAAATACCGGCAAAATATTTAAGAAAAGCTATTTAAAAACAAAAAAAGCCCCTGTTAAGGACTGACATTTCTGTACGGACTAATGTTTCAAGTAAATAGCAAAGCTATTATAACAATAAAAATGGGGTTTGTCAAATTTGGAGTATTTTAGTTGACTTTTAGGCTTAAAAAACATATAATTTTATTATAAATACTAAATAATTTTTATGAAAAAAGATTTTATCCACAATCGTAAAAAATTAAAAATAGCAATTCTATTAGATGAAATTAAAAACAACAAAGGACTTGCAATTGTTATGCATGGTTTAGGAGGTTTTAAAGAGCAAGCTCATTTACAAGCCATGACAGAAGCTTTTTTAGAAAATAATTATACTGTACTTAGATTTGATACTACAAATACATTAGGAGAAAGCGACGGTGATTATGCTGACGCTACCGTTACTAATTATTATGAAGATTTAGAAGATGTTATAAAATTTGCAAAACAACAATCGTGGTACAAAGAACCATTCATACTTGCAGGTCATAGTCTAGGTGGTATTTGTACTGCATTATATGCAGAAAATCATCCAAAAGAAGTAAAGGCACTTGCCCCTATATCTACTGTTGTGTCGGGGAAATTAAGTATTGAATCAAAAGAACAAAAAGGAGAACTTGAAGAATGGAAACGTACAGGTTGGAGAATAAAACTAAGTCATTCTAAACCTGGTATGATCAAACGATTAAAATGGTCACACATGAAAGATAGATTAAAATATGACTTATTACTAAAAGCCAACCAATTAACTATGCCAGTTTTGTTAATAGTTGGAGATTCAGATAATTCCACTTTACCAGAACATCAACAATTATTATATTCAAAACTACCAAGTAAAAAAGAAATTTACATTATTAAAAATGCTCCACATACTTTTAAAGATCCAAAACATTTAGAAGAAATTAAAGGTATTTTTAATAATTGGATAAAAAATAATTTATAAAAATATGAATGTATTATATATACTATTGGGTTGGTTGTTTGGTATTTTAAGTCCAAGAATAGTGTCCTATATTTCTAATCATTATAAAAAAATAGCACTTCAAAGAATAATAGTTGAGGAGTTAAAAGATATAAAAAGAAGACTTGTGTTTATTCCATTAACCGTTTATCCATCTTATGGACATCTAGAAATAAAACATTATTTATGGATTAAAGAACAAACTAATAACTTTACCGAGTTAATGTCTGATGAGAAAGACAAAAAGAAACTTAAAAAAATGTTAGAACAAGATAATAAAGCAGAAAATATAGTAAAGTTATTTAATATTAATAAAATATCAGATAATCCTGCATTTAATTTTAAAAAAATCGAAACTAGTATTATAGATTCTAATCAAAATAATTTTGACATAATAGATAATCAATTTTTAACAAAAATTCTAGAAATTAAATTTCAAATAGGAATATATAATGAAGAAATCAGAACCCTTAATGAATTTTTAAAAATGACATTTGATTCTAACATAACAGAAACGAACCATCAAATTATTAAAAAACAAATAGAAACAAAGAATTATTTTATTGCAGAAAAAGCAATGTTTGTGGTTAAAAAAATAAATAAGATTATAAATAAATTAAATAATAAATAAAAATATGTTTTACATAGGACTCATACTTATTTTAATTGGAGCTTGGCAAGCTTATGCAAAAGGTTCAATGTCTCAAATTATCAGTAGTATATTTTTAACGCTTGGTATTATCTTAATTTTCGTTGGAGATTATAAAGCTGGATTATTCTTTGTATTTATGTTTGCTTCATGGTTTTTGTTAATGAAAATATTTAGTTTTTCAACATATCATAAATACTTTTTAAAGATGGTACTTGTACTTGGATTATATGCTTTTATAATAGGTTTTTTAATATATAAATTAAATTTTGAAGTATATTTTTGGTGGTATTTAATTTTAACTTCGATATTTCTAGTAATCAATCACAACAAACAACATAAAACAAAAAGTTTGTTAAGTACATTTGAAGGGAAAGAGAAAGTTGATTTTGAATTATCTCTTAAAAATACAATTAAATATCATTTGTTAAGTTCTATTGTTTTTATAATATTATTTATATTAGGTTTTATCTATACTTCTAATATTTTTAACTTTTAAACTTATGTTAAAAAATTTAAAATTCAAAAATAGTATTATTTTAATTATTATAGTTATAGGTTGTATCATTTGGTCAATTAATTATTTCACAGTTACCATAAATGAAAGGGCGTTTTTAGGAATGGATAAAAGTGGCAGACAAATTTTTATTCAATCAATGGATAAGTATATTACCGGTATGGATGATAGTATTAAAATAGATTCTGACTGGAACGATTTTTCCTTTATACACAGATTGTGGCAAGAACCAATGAGAACAACATTTCGTGTTTATAAAACAATTAGTGAAATGGAATATAATGATTTTAAAAATTCTGAAGAATTAGAAGAAATTGACCCTTACGAATCTGTAAAAAGTAGTTTAGAAGAACCATATTCCAATTTTTTATCTGGGCTTGGTTATGATTCTAAAATTAGCATGTCTGAAAATTATTCAATTACAATACAGGAATTAGACAATATGGCAAAAGAAAAAGGTGTTGTATCATTCAGAGATTTACTTAGGGGGCTAGGTTTTAAATATTATGAATATTATATTAACAATGAATTAAAGGCTTCTGTAGTTTTAAACGAAAATGTAAAAAACCATGTTGAAGGTAATTTTGTTTCAACAGTGGGTAATCAAGAAAATAAACCTATTACAAATTAGTTCGGATAAGGTTGACGACACCCCGCATAAGCGAATTTTCTTATCCTTGAATATTATTATGCTAAGATATGTCGCACAATTGATCATGATAACCGTATTATTGTTTTTTCCCATATCTACGAATGCTAAATTTAGTAATGAGGTACTCAGGTGTCTAGAAAATAAAATATTGCATGATTGTGGTGATCTTCAAATATTTATAGCTCCCCAGATTTATTCAGAACTAGGAATGGAAGAAGGACAGTATAAAGATTTGAGTATGAAGGAAATTATAGTAGCTCTTGAAGCATCTTTTGAAGAAACTGGTACATATCTCTATAATTCAATATCAGCAAGCGATTTTATTATTTGTGGAGATAATAGCCTCCGTCTTGACATGGGTTTTAAATGGAATGGTCAAAATATAGAAGGGTTGTGTCCAAAAGTAGAAAATACCTATATTGCTGAAACTCATGGAGATTTTAGTCCTGACACAGCTGGTGAAGATAATGAAATAAAAACTGAAATAAAAATTAATAACAACAACCTTATAACAGAAGCAATAGTTGGAATAATTATTGGAGTAAACATATTATTTATATGGTACTTCATTCAAAGATGGCTGAATAAAAAAGTAGCAAAATAAATTTTATGAGTGGATGTGATTAGAACTTTTTTATTGACTTTTTTGTATTAAATATGTATTATATCTAATCTTATGATATAATATACTTAATCTTAATTAGTATTTAAATTTATGCAATTAAATAAATATATTTACAATTTATCTCATTTAATAAGGAGGGTTGGTTTTAATTTTAATGAATTAAATAACGAACGTGTAATTGCTATGAGAAAAGAAATGGCTACAATTGGAAAAATAGAATTTAAAATTGAACAATATCCTGATGGATCGTGGACTGCAGAATCTGTTAATATTGACGGAGTACTAACTGGTGGGAAACATAATAAAAATATTTCTTCTGTACTTAAAGATGCTGTGTTTACTTACTTTGAAATTCCATCTTATTTATGTAATGATACTTTACTAAAAGGAGATAACGAGCCAGTTATTATAAGACAAAATGTATATGCCTAATCGTAGTTTTTCAGATTTAACTCAAAAACAATGGATAAAGGCGTGTAAGAAATTAGGATTAGAAGTAATAACAAAATTTAGTAAAGGTAGCCATATTTTAATAAAACATCCAAAAACAGAACATAAATATACTATACAAAAAAGTCTTCATAAATTTATTAATATGAAAATATTTAAAAAATTACTTGAATGGGGATTCGAAGAAGAAGATATTTGGAATGCTTTGGGTTAATATAAAATTCTAAACTTATTATTTAGCCATATTCTAAAATCATTCCACCTCTCTCTACAAATAAAACATCTACTGAGATATCTCGGTAGATGTTTTATATTATCTATTACCATCCCCACTAATCCTTTGCTATTACCAAACAATCAACTCTTGTTGCCCCACGATTTTTTAAAATTTTTGCGGATTCATTTAAAGTTGTCCCAGTTGTATAAACATCATCAATAAGTAAAATACTTTTGCTAAGCAAACTATCCCCCACCCATTTAAAAGCATTTTTCAAATTCTTTTCTCGTTCTTTGCCTCCCAAGTGAATCTGCTGACTTGTATATCTTATTCGTTTTAAATCTACTATATTTAATTCTGTTTTATATCTTCTCATTTTAAATTCCTCTAACAATTTATTTGCTAAAATTTCTGATTGATTAAATCCCCTTTCCCGCTTGCGTTTTTTATGAAGAGGTATTGGAATAATTAAATCATATTCAAAATCAAATTTTAATAAACTTCCATATAAATCCTGCCACAAATCACCTAATTCCTCACAATACTCATATTTAAACAAGTGAATTAATTCTTGAATCTCTAAATTTTTTTTATAATCAAAAAGAGCTATTAATTTATCTAAGTAAATAGCTCTTTCTTGTTTTTTTAATCTAAAATCTATTTCTACCAACTCATTTTTCTTAATTTTACCTAAACAATCTTTACAACAAAAAGTTCCTTCTTTCCCACAATCTACACAGAATATTGGAAATAATGTATCTTTAATAATTTTTAACATAATTAATACTTCCCTCCACCCAAGACGGGCATACCCTTCCACCTCAAGAGCCTGCACCGCACTTTAGCCAAGGAGGAATCTTTATTATTACAAATGTTATTTTAAGGGATTCCTCCACTACACTTCACTTCGTTACGTTTCGGTCGGAATGACAATGGATTTTTATATTCTCTCCCAAACTCATAGACTATTCTTTTCCAAAATCGGATACTAACCATTTATTACCCTCTTTTACAGCATTTACATAATAAGCATCTTGGTAATTACTAACTACGCCACCTTTATTCTCTGTTTTTAGTACATTTAAACTAAAACTAGCATTGTCTCCACCCCACTCATCCATTTCCGCAACAAACACCTTGGTAGTTACTCCAACAAACTCAACAGTATTTGTATCTATATCTTTTATTTGTAATTCTAATCTATCCCAAAGACTGTCATTTACTAATTCCTCTATATCTCTAATATTTTGATAAGCATTATCTGTTGAATAACTTGCATATCTTTCTATAAAAATTTTAGATACTTGTTTAGCAGCATTTTTCTCCACTTCTTCTGTTGTTAATGGCTTTACTTGCATCCCTTCTGGCACCTTTGTTATTAACTCTTTTTGTTTTACTATTCCTGGACTTATATCTGTTGTAAATTCTATTGGATCTAGCTCTGGTTCTTCAATATCTGCTTTTTTATTTTTCCAAATTGTTAATAAAATTAAAGAAACTGCCAATAAAATTAAAACAAGAATAGAAAAACCTATAAATATTCTAGTACGAATTGTTATCATATTTTTTAAATTATTATTTATTTAAATTCAAACCCCACCTCAATCCTCCCCTTAAAAAGGGAGGAAGTCAATGGCCCCACCTCAATCCCTGCCTGCCGGCAGGCAGACTCCCCTTAAAAAGGGAGGAAGTCAACAATTTAACCCATTTCCTCTTCAAATTCTTTTTTTGCTTTTTCAATTTCCATTAATTGTTGAGGATTTGTCGTAACAATTTGGTCTTCCGTATAAGATGCTACAACTTTTACCGCAGCATGTTTTAAGCCAGCAAAGAAAATCCCCTCACCCACTCCACCTTCTAGTAACAAATATTTTTCACTATCTGTTAATAAAAATGTATCTTTAATTTTTTCAATTGATGCTGGAGATTGACGCAAGAGTAATTGCAAAGCAGAATTAGTCACAATTGCCTTTCCATATTGTGAATTTAAGAAATCATTTACATCTTGAGTGATAGTTGTTACCCCAAGATAATATTTACGACATCTTTTTACAAGAGCAAAAATAAATTTAGCACTATCTTCATGTTGCATCAACCACCAAGCCTCATCAATTACGAGTATTCTTTTTTTCATTTCTGATCTAACAATATTCCAAATATAATTAATAATTGAATAAATTGCGAGTGGTCTAAGTTCATCTTCCAAATCTCTAACACTAAAAATTACTAATTGATTATTTACATCTACATTGGTTGGAGAATTAAATAATCCTTTAAATGTTCCTTCAGTATATTTTTTAAGTTTAAGCACTAACTCTTCTGAACCTTCCATGCTCTCTAAAATTTCTTGCAGGTCTTGCATGATAGGAGGTTTAACTGTAGATAAGTCTACATCAGGTGTTATATCTTTTTTAGCATAAGTTTCAATTAAAGCTCTATCGAGTATTGAATCTTGAGCAGTTGTCAAACCACCAAACATAATTCTGAGCAAACCTTTGGCAGTGATAACAGCCCCTCTAATTATATCTTCGGTTGAAACTTCTTGTCCAACTGGACGCGGTAAATCAAAAGGATTAATCTTGCTTTCTGAAGAAAGTGAAATATTAACATACGTACCACCAACTGCATCTGATAAATGCTTATATTCTCTTTCAGGATCAATGACAATCACATCTGTTCCAAGCATCATTGTTCTTAAAATTTCTAACTTAATTGCGTAACTTTTACCAGCACCTGAAGTAGCAAACACAACCATATTAGCATTTTGTAAACTAAATCTATCAAACAAAATCAAACTATTATTATGACGATTGATTCCATATAAAATTCCATCATCAGATGTAAGTTCTGCTGAAATAAATGGGAAAGAAGCCGCAATCGGACTAGAATTCATATTAAATGAAATTGTAAGCTCATCATCTCCTAGAGGCAAAGTTGAATTAAAACCCTGTTCAGCTTGATATAAAACCTTACGAGTATTAATTAATTTTGCACCAAACATATTCTCAATATCTTCTGAAGTACTATCAAGTTCTTTTTTATCTTTTGAATAAATTGTCACATAAAAAGCAAATTGAAAAAAATGTTCAGTTCCTTGAGTTAAACTATCACGCAGACCTTCGATATCACGCAATGCAGTTTCGCGAATCGGATCACGAGGTGCTCCTTTTTCTGCATCAGACTGAATTTGAGCTTCCAAAGCACCAACTTTTTTCTTTAATTGTTTTAAAATAATAGCCGACTTAACAGGATAAAAAAACATCGCTACATCGAGTGTTAAAGACATATTAATAATCGGCGCACTCCAACCAATAGAAATATAACGCGGATAACTTGTAATAAAAATTGTACGACAAAATAAATCACCTAATTTAACATAGCTTGATTCTACCTGAAAAGCTGAAGGAGAAATTAGGTCTTTAATAGAAATAACACCTTCACGATATAACTTTTCCTCTTCTAAAGTAACAACTTCTTGTGAAGATTTTTTGGTTATCTTTTCTTTTTCTTTTTCATATTTCCCAGAGGCACCTTTTTTTGATTCCGGTGTAATTGTCGTTGGTTTAAAAGCCATAATAATTTATTTAATCTATTTTTCTGTTTGTAATTTATTTAATTCTGGCATTGGTTCAGATAAAGCAATATCTGGATTAAATGTAGAATAATACATTTCTATTAAAGATTGTGTATCGAGTCTAACTACTTCCAATCCAATACCCATCAAACCAGATTCTACCAAACGTAAACGCATATCTAAATCACGCTTACGAGTTTTAAAACGTTTATCTTTTAATTTTACTGTAGTTGCTGGATTAAGAACTTCTCCAAACCTTGCCCAAAAAGTTTTACTTCTGTTAGAGAGCGGGTCATATGGTACTACCACATAAAAAGTTTTACTAGTAATATTACTCATCTCTACTAATTGAGCAACAAATGAACGATAATCCGCAATCTGAACACGCAAAAGTTCATTGGTTTGTTCTGCTTCACGCTTGGTTAATTTAGCTAGGTATGGAGAAATATTTAACGATCGTGATTGAATTACAATTTGTAGTGGATATTCTAAACTATTCAAAAAAGAAACATAAGAAGAGATGATAGCATTTTGTTCATCTTCATTTTTTAAAGAAAAATTAATACTAGACACCATTAAAACACCACGCAATGTTCCATCTTTCATTACCACAGTATCTTCTTTAACTTCATTAATCATCAGATGCTGTTTGGTAGCGGGTATTTTTTTTCTTTTTTTCTCAGCTTTTTTATTTTTCATAATCTAAATGAGTGAGTGAAGCAATCAAATGTATTTGAGTACTTCTGAGCGAATGACAATTATATCGTGTCAACAATATATTGTTATTCTGGTTTATAATAACCGCCTGTGTTAACAATTAAAGATAGGTCACGAATATGATTATTTGATACTCTTCTAGTTGCTTTCACAACTTCCTCAATTTCCTCAACTTCTAGTTTAGCATAATGTTTTAATTCTTCTTTACTATATCTTTTATCCCAAATTCTAAGTCCTGGACGACGAAAAGTTTGCAAAGTATTTAATAAAAAATAATGAAAAGATTGACCATTAATTTTAACGAATGCAAGTATAAGTGATATACCGCCAATAAAAGCTAAGGCAAAAATAAAAGCTGTTATATCAAAAACTTTAAAACTAATAAAAATAGCTAAACCTCCTATAAGCAGAATGATAAATTGACGAGTAGTAACTGGACCAAAGATTTTGTCTTCTACATCTATAAATTGTGGAACTACAAATTGTTCTGGCATATAATAAGATTGATTGATAATTTATGATTATTATATTTCTAATGTTTTATTCATTATAGCAAGCGCTTTTATTTCTTGCAAAGTAATACCTTTACTATCAAATAATACCTTTTCCAAATTAATACCCTTTGATAGAGAATCGCTTATTTTACTAATATATTCTTTATAGAGAGGACTTTTCAGCCAAACATCCATAACTTTTAAATATAAAATAATTGATTCCCCTTTTACGTTGATAAATTTTTGTTGAAATCTGCTTACCGCTTCTCCAACGTCAGTTGATAATCTTCGTAAATCTACTAAAGTAAAATTTTGTATTTCTTCTAGCGGTCCATATATCTTGGTTTTTGAAACTACATCATGCATTGGAACCTTTTGTTTGATAATACTAGAAAGACTAACTGATTTCTCTTTTTGCACTAACCCCTCTGTCCTTTGGACATCTCTCCTTCGTAAAGGACCAACAACTTTATTTTCTGGTTTGTGTACAAAAGCATTAAACGGTGTAGTTTTGGTTAATTTACCTGGTTTGTGATAGATTTCTGGTAAATCTTCTTCTAGTAGAGATTTAAAATCTTTAGAGGTTAATTTAGGTAAATTAAGTTTTTCTTTTAACCCCTCCGTCCTTCGGACATCTCTCCTTCCCTTCGGCAAGCTCAGGACAGGCTCTCGGGGGAGGGCAACAGACGAATCTTTTTTGTCAAACCCCACCTCAGTCCTCCCCTTAAAAAAGGAGGAAGCCGAAAGCCCCCCTCTTTTCAAGGAGGAGTTGGGGGAGGTTAAAGTGTTATCTTCTTTCTTTACTTTAACATCAGAATTATAACCATCTAAAATAGCGCTTCTATCTACTGATACTTTTTGTACTTGTTTTTTATCTAAATTACTAGAACTCCTTGTTTCAGGAACTAAATCAAAATCTATTTCTTCCTTTTTATCAAACCCCACCTCAGTCCTCCCCTTAGAAAGGGAGGAAGCCGAAGCCCCCCCTCTTTTCAAGGAGGGGTTGGGGGAGGTTAAAGTGTTATCTTCTTTCTTTTTTTTCAAATCAGATAAAAGCACTCTTTTAAAAGTACCGTCGGTTTTTTTTACCAAAACTGTTAAATTATTATCTTGTGACATAAAATACTACTTGGTATATGCTATGGTAGGTACTATAGCATATGCTATTTTATAAAATTACTCTTTAACAAATTCTTCCTTTTTTAAGCTATCAGCTAAATTTAATATGTCTCTAAGCCAAATACTAAACTTATCTCTATTTGACTGAAATTTATATAGGTCTTGAATGTATTTTTCTTTAGCAAAAGATCCGGTACTATCACTTTCTGCTCTTACCAAGTATGTACTGGTAACTTTTGATAATTTCTGCCACTCACTAAAATCAGTTTTTTCTGGTATTGATTCATTGCTTTTTAAAATAGAACCTAAAACAAAATCATTGTTTTCTTTAGTGTTTTTTTCTTCAGTAATTATAAAAAAGCTTAATAAGTTTCTAATTGGCATATTTATCACAAAAGGAAACACTAAAAAATTACTCAGTAAATTTTCTTGATGACCATGTGGAAGAATGTAAAAAAATCTGTAAAAAATCTGTAAAAAATATGCTGTAGAAAAAGCTCCTTTCCAGTCATACTGGGTCTTACTGATATTTCCAACACTTTTAACAAAAAGGTCGTAGAAATAAATTAGGTATTCTTCATCTTCAACATACAATGCAAAATTATGTAGGGTATGTAATAAAAATATATTATCATATACCAAATTAGAGTCTAAAGAAAATGCTTTCATCTGTTCTACAGTGTAAACATGGCCTTCACCTATGCCACCAATAGCAACAAATAACAACCCTAACTGTTCTGTAATTTCAGCATATAAAGATTCATTTTTATAGTCTGCAATAAATTGACTAGCTAATTCAATATCAAAAAATGATAACATTTGCATATCTATATCTACCAATTCATTATTTTCTAATACTTTTACAAAATAATCATTTACCTGTTCCAAGTAAAAATACAGGTCAACATCAGCACCTTTTTGTACTGGTAGAACCTCTTTTTTAATCTTTAAGAGAGACTCAAAAGACTTGAGAACATCCATGATATCATGGAAATCAAATTCGTAAATATATTTTGGGTATGTGTTTTTCATATTATTTAAGATAAGTCTTTATTCCAAATAAACTTAACTTGTTCTTCATCAAAATAAATAATTTCTTGATCTTTTTTTAGTATTTTATTTTTTTGCAGGTCTTCAACAAAACTAATTACCAATGCTATTTCTTCTTCATTATCTAAATTAATTTTACTTTGCAAAATGTTTAAAATAGTTTTTACTAAATTCTCTTTATCATCTTGCATCAATAACCAACTCATCACATTTTCTTTATCTTCTAACCAAGTTTTAATACTATCTTCTTTATTTAATTCATTAAAATATGCTTTTACTTCATCTATTTTTTTACTATTTTTATTCTCATCTTTATGGTCATGCGAACAAGTTGTTTTTTCAATGTCTTTCCAAATTTTTCCGGTTAAAAACAAATCGTAAAGAGTTAAAATATTTTCTATCATTTTTTTAGAATCTTCATCATTATCCTTTTTTATGTCTTCATTATTTACTAAAAAATCTTTAACACTCAGTTTACTTTTCTTATAAATCTCAATCCATTCTGAAATACCATGTCCCTTTATCAAATCTTTACCAATGGGATAAATATTCTGTTCCAAAGCTTTGGTTAACAAAAGACAGTGATTTTTTAAAGTAAAAACATCACAAAATGATCTAAAATGGTCTTTTATTTTTTCTACTACGGGAACTTTAAGTAAAAATGCTCTTGATAAAAAACGAGAACCAAGCAAAACAATTTGAGTATTAATAAATAAATTTTTAAAACTACCAAACGCCAAAAGAGTATAGTAATTATAAATAAAAGTTTTAATTTCTATCTTAAAACCTTGGTATTTAAATTTACCCTCTCCCCAATCTTCAAATGAAGTTAATATACTTTTCGCAACCCCTGTATAACCAAGATTAAGTTGGTACAATGTTTTTACTAAACGCAATTGCACCTCTAGGTAATTAACATCTTCTCGTAATACCTCTTTCCAATCTTCCTCACTATATTCTTTCAATTCTGTTCCTTCACACCTTTTTGCGAGATCTAAAAGATCGTCTTCGTTTCTATACGAATAAAGTAAATTTAAAATTTTTAAATATGTGTCCATATAATATTATTAAATACCCCCACTATCTAAATAACCACCTGCACCACTATCAGGGTTATTTTCCAGCTGAAAATGTAGGTAACTTTCTATTACCCTTAGGCTTTGTATCATCTGCACTAAATCCACCATTATTATACTCATCAATAAATTGTGATATATTAGTTATTGGTTTGCCACCTATCTTCATTCTCATTTCACCTGATTGTGAAGCCTTTAAAGGATCTATGCCAGAAGCTTCTGCCATATTCATCAAAAAGTCAGCCGGATTAACTCTGGCATATTTTGCATATATGTTTTCTACCAAATATTCTGTATCAAGCTTATCTTGATATGCTTTATCATTTTTATGTTTTCCGTATACTTTAGCATACTTTTCTCTGAAAGCAGCTGACTGAACTGTTTGTTTGCCAGTTGTGTTACTTGTACCCATGGCTACAAAATATCCATCTTCATCTCTATAATCAGAAGCATTTTCTGTAGCTGATATACCTGCCATTTGAGATGCGAAACGACCATTTGTACCTCTTCTATCGTTAGTGTTATTAATATTTTTACGTACCACAGCAAAATCGCTTTCTCTTATATCTGTCACGACATTGCGACTTTCATCTATGTTTGCACTAGCATGGGTATGCATAGCAGCACGCTTACTAGTATTCAATTTATTTATATCGCCATTTACATAGTCAGCAGCCTGTTCGCTACTTACACCAACATACATTTTTTTAC
>Ga0222658_1000942_pt1 | contig 13816 bp, 20 predicted proteins | sample AntAcemetagen476_FD_179830 | JGI IMG/M metagenome (GOLD analysis project Ga0222658, IMG submission 179830) | Saline water microbial communities from Ace Lake, Antarctica - #476 | ecosystem: Environmental > Aquatic > Non-marine Saline and Alkaline > Saline | place: Antarctica: Ace Lake... | reverse complement strand
ATTTTGGCAGTAAAATGGCTACGCCGTATTTGCCGTACTGGTCCACAGATGCTAACTTTGGAAATGACGCTCTACCGATCGGTGTTACTTTTGAAATACTCATTTGTTGCTCCTTTACGAGTTTCGAGTTCCGTTAATTTAACTGGACGTCTTTGAAGACATCCTCGACTTTACGACTTATAAAGTCTTTTGCTTCTTTGGTTGGGACCAACTTCAGGTCACCTTCCGGGACAAAGACATAATCTGCCACCTTATCTTTGCCACCTTTACCCAGGATCTTAGTGAGTTGCGCCGGGCTTCTCAGCTTGCGCTCCCCGTAAAGATCGTCGCCGAGTTCTTCACTGAACGCGTCGATCACTGCCTGCTCGTCTTTGTACCTCCTCTGTTTGCTACCCCTTGTTAAGGCATAGTTGGGTATGTCTATTCCTTTGGACGCCAAAGTAAAAGCATACCCTTCCAAATTACTTATAATCCCTTTCAATACTTCAAGGGACGGTAATGCGTTACCTATTTGTTCCGGAGTCAATTCCGTTACTTTAGGGAACACAACTGCTACGTCTGGGAGCACTGCTCGCATCTGCGCCAGGGCACTGTCGTGTGCTGTTGTGCAGTTACCTTGTGCTTTACAGAACTTACAATGTTTCCCTTCCTTAAAATCTGGATTCTTTACACGGGTCAGATTGATAGCGCGTTTGAGTTCCATTTGAAACTCGCCCAATCTTTTCGGTGTAGTTTCCCACATCTTAATGTAGTCACCTTCCCTGGCCCTGGGCTGTATGATCCCTATAACTACCCGGGAAATAAACATCTTCGCGTCCAGGTACGGGCGCAGCGCGTAGTACATGCACTGTTTATTCTCTTCCGGACTGACAATAATACCCCGGCCACCTTTGAGATCGAATACGTACAACGTGTCTGATGCCACGAATGAGCAGTCGGTGGTCCCTCGAGCTTTACTGTCAACTTCCGGAAGAGTAAACTTTGTTTCGACCTGTAAAGCATTTTGATCCAGGCCGTGTTCCTTGAGGATCCCCAGGATAGTGTTGCGATACATGCGCACCGCAAACGCGAAATCATCATTCACTGTAAACTCGATGATGTCCCCATAGTTATCCTTAACCTCAACTGTCTCACCAATCATGTCATACGGATCGATGTCTTTCTTCAAACAATCCGCCGCGAGTTCGTGGATTGCTGATCCTTCCAACGCGGCAGGGTTCGACGGCTCGATAATATCAATAGCCGCCTGCGCTTGTACGCATCCAGGGCATGCAAAAAATCGTTCCGCCCCAGACGGGCTGACATTTGAATGGCCCATTATTCACCTTCCTTTTTTGGTTCGGGTAGTTTTTCACAGAGCAGATCAGCGTAACTAGCTTGCGCGCCACTCAGCCCTATTTTAGGAAACTCTCCGTATAGTTTTTTATAGAGCCCGGCAACTGCTATTGCTGACCCATAATCTTTTACGTTGATTTTAAGACTTTCCACTACCTCTTCTGTTGTCCATTTTCCCATACTATTTCACTCCCTCTTCTAGCACAAACCCATCTACCAGTTCACAGACGGTTGCATAGTCTTTAGGCTCGGCGGCGAACACTTGTTCGTAACCGGGAAACTGGGCCTGGAATTTTGTTTGGAGCTTGGCAAACAACGCATTGGTCTTCGCCGGATCTCCGCAGAACGTACTGATACTGTTTGCTGCGCTCTGCATCGTAGCTTCATACTCTGCCTTTGTCATAGGCTTCGCAGAGGCAACCACTGCCGGTGCTGCTTTTTTCTTACCTTTCTTCTTCGCGGCTTTCCTTACTGGTGGTGTTGCTGGCGGCGTTACTGGCGCTTCTGCTTCAGGCGCAGGTGGAGTATCGTTAAAAGTTTGTGAAGTCAACGTGATCTCCACATCCTTTTTCCTTAACTCTACGAGCGTTTCCAAAGCGTCCGCAATTCGTTTCAATTCTGTCTCTACCATGATCTTCTCCTTTTGTTTTTGTTCCGAAAAATCCAGCCCTAACTTTTCGTCCTTTAGTATTGTCTTGATGTTCTTGTCTTTGAACAAAGTGTTGTTCAACACCTGTTCGTCCACGGTCCCTTCAACAAGAAGGAACTGGAATAGGCACGGACGCTTTTGTCCTTTCCTATGTAACCGGCCAATAGCTTGTTTGATCGTGCCAGGTGGGCAATTTGTTTCCACAAATACCCCGACACTCGCCGCGTGTTGAAGGCCATCAATACCTTCGCCGGCCGCTTGAATTTGTCCTATAAAGACCCGGTGATTATTTTCCCCGGCAAATTTTTCTACTAACTTTTGTCTGTACCTACTCGGCGTAGCACCTCTAAGTACGATCGGATTATACTTTTCGAGTGCGGCCTCGAGGCCAAGTATAACGTCGGTGTGGTACGCGAAAACCAGGACCTTATCCTCTGACTCCAGGATATTCGATATAATTTCTGCGCTCGGGTCAACCTTGCCCAGTCCGATCTTGCGACGAATACTCTCACTCTCTTCTCCTGTGAAAAGATGCTTCTCAATCTCTTTTGTGAACGGAAGATAGATTTTCTGTAATGTCTTCGCCGGCATGACCTCATCACGCGTTCGCCGTAACATGAATCCATCCAAGCGACCAGCGAGTTCTTCAAGGTTTTCAGCGCCAAGCGCTTCGTATCCCCACTTGCCATCTTTTCCATCGCAGTACCTCTGTGTGTATGCTATGTAATTAAGGTAAGGGCCCAGACGATCCGGACACAATTTCTTCAGCATTGTATGCAACTCAACCGGACGATTAAGTACCGGGGTAGCAGTGATCATCCATCTGTAAGTTGAAATATCTGCGTAACCGTTTCGCAACCACACGGCTCTTGATCGTTTCGCCTTATGGTTCTTGAGGTAGTGTGCTTCATCGCAAATGAGAACATCAAACTTCCGCCTAAAGAGAGTCCCAGCATAACCTTTTCGCCAGCAGACGTCATAGTTAGTGACGAACATTCCAGTTTCCGGCAAGGTTTTGACGTTTTTGTTATCGATAATATGTATGTCTCGTTCATCATATCCCCATTTGATTGCTTCCTTCTTCCAGTTATCTTTAATACTCGCCGTACAGACCACTAACACTGACCGTGCGCCTACCTGTTGGCAGGCATGGATCCCTTGCGCTGTCTTCCCGGTCCCAACATCATCAGCTAACAGTGCTGAACGGGATCGGGATAGGAAATCCACGCCTGTCCGTTGGAACGGTTCTAATAAAGGATATGTGTCCTTAACTATTTTCATTTAGCCTTCTTGCAGTTAACCCTTACCAGTTTGAACAATGCCCAGCTTTTCCCTCTGTCACGTCTTCCATTTGGATGATCCAGTTGGGCTATCGCTTGTGTGTGATCAAAAGCATATCGTCTTATGTCACATTCGTTTTTGCTGTCCATAACCATCCATACATATTTAGCTTTTCCCCTACCCATCATTAGCCTCCACTTTTACTGGTCTTACATATTTTATACCACTCAAACTCGGTTGTTTTTTCCATCCTGTTAATTTAAGCGCTGATGCTATCCGGCGCTGATGCCATGTATTCATGGACTGCAAATTACCACCAATTACGTTCCTGTATATGTGTTGTGTAGTAGTCTCTCCTTCCCCAGGATTGGCTGCGGACCATTCAGATACTATCCACATCCAAGGATCATCTGCTAATCGTGCATTGGCCTCTTCTTCCCCTTCCTTAGCCATTTCGTATGGCAACATCAAACTCTCGCCTTTCTTATAGCACACCACTGCTTCTGCTAATAGTTGTTCTCGGTCCCGTTTCAGTCCTTCAAGATCAAAACTGGTACAGAGCACTGGCCAGAACCGTCTGTTACCTGTGGTATCTGTCAAGTACCCCACATCATCCGGGTTGATCGTGCCTATAAAAATACATTGACGTGGGAACCTCTGCCGAGCCCGAGCGTAAGGTAACCGTACATCATCTTCCCGGCGCGAAATAAAATTTTTGAGTCTATCGTTGTCCGTCTTACGCGTAGTGATCATTTCGGAAAGTTCAATCACCCATTTTGAATGAATATAGGGGATACAATCTTTATCCTGCGGGTTTATAGGCGCGTCTCCGTACCATTCACCACCCAGAATATCACATGTGGTGCTCTTACCTATGCCCTGGGCACCTTCGAGTACCAAGACATAATCAAACTTACATCCCGGGGAATATATCCGGGCGGCCATAGCACATAAAACTTTCCGGCCTATCTGTTGTACCAGGGGACGATCCGCGGATCCACAATATGTTTTGAGCCAGTTATCAATGCGCGGAACGCCATCCCATTTGTATGACTCGAGCATGTCTTTAATTGGGTGATGAACATTCCCGGCGGCTACGTTATCAACTGCCTTCCACACGATAGGTGTAGGAAAATCGACGTGAAATATATCATCCAAGTGTAGCCGTATGCTATCCACTTCCCTGTCATCTACTGCATTGTATCTGTTAATCCGGTTCTTTTCCCAAGGCACATGCCCTTTGATCTCAAGCCGTTCGTTGAATGCGTTATAAGTAAACATGCCTTTAATACCTATCTCATGCTGTATCATTAGTTTGCAATTCTTTAGGGTCTTAGCGTAAGCTCCACCTTTTGTTTTTACGAGTCCTATCTTCCACGCGGTTGGATCTTTTATGTTACTCATGTCGGGCAATACAACTGCGGGATCTCGGGTACCCGGCGGGGCTTCATTATAGTTGTATGCGTTTGATACTTTGCGTTGGAGTTCATTAAGTTCCCACATTGGCTGGCATTTAGGATTGTAATGCTTCGCCATAAGATCAAAAGTTTTTTGCATAGTTAAATTAAAATCTCGACCACGGCAGGCAGTCTTATAAGTAGTTTTATCCCCGCTTTCCCCTTCAATAGCAATCGGCGCCAGTTTATCAAGGTAGTGCACAAAGCGTTCAATATTCTGTTGGGTGTCCGGGACCCCTTTGAAATTTGCTTCGCCCAGATCAACGACTTTGCGTTTGATAATATTGAGCAGGCCACCTGGAGCATCCACTTGGCTGAAAGGCATAGTTAAAAAGCTATACGCTTTATCCTTAACAATGGATCCAGGGCCAATAACGTAGGCACCTTCAGACAAGAAATCCACACCCGGAAATTCTTTAAGATTTTTTCTGATCTTAAACTCCGGTGATTTCCTTAAATAGATATGAAGCCCATTATTCCCGGTACGTACGATTGTCGCCAGCTTTTCAATCTCCTGGAGTGTAGACACCTGAGTTTTTAACTCACTCCATACCGCCCGACCTTTCATGTTCCGGGGATCCAAGTCGATCACTAAATCATCAGCTTTAAGTTTAATGCCGTACTGTCCGTACGGATATTTCATACTGTTCGGAGCAGGATCAATTACCGCCTTCTTCCAACTAAATCCTTTGATAGGAACTTTATTTTCAGTCGTAGCGAAAGTAGCATATCCCGCGCGAGCATACGCCTCAACACATTCAATTAGTGTTGAAGGGGTTTTTGCTATTTTCTGTGGCATGGCATTTCACTCCTTCGATAAAGTTTTCGATGTCTTCTCTAAGAAACCGTTTACGGCAACCGACTTGATAGTACGTCAGCTTATTTTGTTTGCAGTACCGGTTTATTGTTACCGGATGTACGCCCAGAATTTCTGCCACTTCTTTCATAGTTAGGAACTCTCGCATTTTGTCTCACCGCCTTTTTCTTTTTAATAGGTTGACTCATTTTGAAATCGTTACGTTTGACCCACGCGTTAATTTCTTCTCTCATGCCTGGCATAGTTATTCCTTTAGTATATTACACTGTTAGCAAAATATTCACACCGACGAAACCAGCTATTTATTATTTGCTGAACTCTTGCCGTAGATATTTTATGTTTTTTGGCTATTGTTTTATACGGGAGGCCAGTCTTGAGTCTATCAGATAAAATCTCTACATCTCGGGAGGTATACCTTTTTCTGCTTGTGAGTTTATTCACGCTCGACCAATAAGATAACGGACTTACGCTGCCCTTTAGTTTAAATCCATGATTTGATAGAAAGAGTACAATCTCGTACATCCGTTTCTTGCCAAAACATTTTATCTTCAACAGATCAATCTCCGTTTTCTCTAACAATTGTTCAATAGAATTGATGCCATTTTCTGATAAGGAATTTGCTGTTCTTACTGAAAAGTTTTCTAAAAATCGCATATCACTCCTTTATAGTCGTTGTCCCGTGCGCATGCGCCGGGTTGCCGTACCATTTCTCTCCGGCGGGTACGTCTTTAGTAACAACAGATCCCGCACCTATCATCGCGCCTTCACCAACAGTAACGCCGGGCAAGATTATAGAGGCCATGCCTAGCATCGCACCTTTCTTGATCAGAATATCGCCCCACTCTTTCCGAGACGATGGCGGGTACTTGTCATTACTGAATGTAACCTTCGGCGCTACAAATACATCGTCCTCGATCGTAACACATTCCGGGATAAAACATTGGCCGCCTATGCGGACGTTGTTACCAATAACTACGCCTTCACCGATCTCGGTAAACTGCCCGATCGAACATCCTTTACCTATCTTTGCGGACGGGTAAATATTACATGGTTCCCAAACTTGTGTGTTCCTTCCTATATTATAGGCTTCACGAAGTAACGGCGTATCATTCTGATTAAGTAACAATTCCATATCTTCAACAGTACAGTGACCACCAACAAACCCAGCGAAAGGAAACAAGAGCGGTTGACTCAACTCACGTTTACCTAAAATACTTAACCCCTCGTTACGTGTCTTCTCAAAATCTGTTACTGCGCTATGATATGGTACGTCAAACTTCGCGCAGATCGCTTCCTGTTCTTTAGCAAACGCGATATACACGCCGTACCTGGATAGTGCTAACAACTTCGCAAGTTCAGTTACCTTCGTGTCCGGGAGCGTCTTACACTCGATCCCTGCGTCATAAAAATAACCGCCAAGCTCTTGTGCTTCATAAAATAGTCCGCCGTCAAAGGATATGTATTTACGATAGACGCGCAATCCCTCTTTCATGTGCGGGTGTTTACCCCGTACTGGCGAGTGAAACATATCACATTTACCTTTTAAGCCGATCCGTTCCGTTGTTCCTACCGGGACACTACTATGTATGATCGTAAATTTTGGTACCACTATCTTTATGTAATCCAGGACAATTTTTTCAAACGACGTTGACCAGGGGATACAGATATGGAGTAGATCCAGGCCAACAGGTATATCTTCCCCATCCTTTATGTCGTATTTCAAAACCTTCTTCCCGTACTTCTCTTCAAGTATTTCATACAGCGCACTGCCGATCTCCCCGGTACCTACCACCAGACTGGTTGGTACTTCGATTTTTATCATGTCATTCCTCCCATTTGTTTTTCTTCAGAAAATATTTTACGTTCTTCAACCAATTTTTATTTAGTCCGCGCGGATCGTTGTCTGCGCCTAACGGGCAATACCGGGACGCAAGAAATTCAAGATATGTTTTGAAAATTTTGTCCCCATAATCTGCGTAGCGTTCGCGGTTGTTACGCACGGTGTTATAACAGATCCGCCGTGCTTCTGCTGGCGTGTCGTAAGAGACTGATCGGATACCATAAAGGTAAGTTGCCTGATCTCCGCCTTCAGCAAGATAGATAGCATTTACAATTTGGTCATTAGTGTGGTTATGGTTGAAGAATTGGTTGTGGATACCAAATGCAATATAGATAGCACAAAGTATGATGATGGTTTTTTTCATCTATGTCCCTATTGTAGAATTATGTGGTTGGTGATTTGAAAATAATCTAATGTCATGGATACAAATATACACTACCAGACCCCTGTTGTCAAATTTTATTTTCACTTAAATTGACGGACGTTATGGAGTAGATCGATCGATCACCCCACCTATTTATTCTGTTAACTAACTTCCAGTTCCCATTGTCCATATTCCAGTATCCAATCCAACCGCGCTTGATCGTCCGGGAGCGTGGCTAAAAACTCGTAGATGTCCTCGTACGGCGTGTCCTTGCCGTCGTCCTTAACGCCGTCATAATCAATATCGTGGTAGCTGGCAAGTTGTTCCATACATTCCTTTTTTGTACCATACTCCTCGCCGTCCGCAAAATAGCGGTAGTCAAATTGTAGATCGCGGATAACGTACGTGTCCGTTAGGACGTACTCAAGGGCTTCAATCCAGCCTACATTGATGTCCTGTTCACTGCGGTCATAAAACTCCGCGTCTTTCAGGTCTTCCAACGTCTCGCGTATTGCCTCTTTGCTTTTCATGGCGTCTTCTCCTTCGGGTTTTGTGTTTCTTTCGGTATGCTTTTTCAAATTCTGTATTGTAATACTGGTATAGGCTCAATAGATCGCGCATGTCGGTGGTAGGAAAAACACAAGCGTGTATTTGGCAAGTATCACTTTCAATCTCACGTATAAATTGCTTCAAATACGGGTTTCCGGCGTACTTGAGACGCCGGAATGAGTATATGTCCTTGTCATCAATACCAACTTCATTCCAATGCTCAATAATACTGGTGCATTCTTCGTCTTGCCTTGTCTTCTTTTCTACAATAAACATGGCATACTCCCGTGGTTATTCCGGCACGTTCCCGGATACTACGTTATGGACTTCAGTATAAAGCTCGTCATCCTCGTCACTGTCCGGGTTCAGTCCGTACTTGGCGCGCACAACGTCCATTACCTCGTTTGTTATTCCGTCGATCTTAACAAAACGTCGTTCTTTCGCATCTTCCACGTCTCTGATCTCAACTACCTCGTCAACGTGCAATCCATCAAAACTCTGCCGGCACCAACCCAGTTCCGTCTCAATAAACGCTTGCGCGTCATCGTGATATTCAGCATACTTGGGTTTCTTCTCGTCATCGTTGATAATGACTTTCAATTTCACTTCAAATACTCGTTCCATGGCTCCCCCTTCCTTAATATAAGTGTTCCCCTCATCAGTACGCCGGGAACAACCCGGCGCAGACGCCCGCAGGACGGGCGTTTCGGGAGTATCAATACATACGTCCGTCTTCGTGAAACTCGTACTCGTTGGAGTCACAACAGTCCGCAAACTCTTCGTCCGTCATACGATATTCCAATATGGAATATCCATAATTCTCCAACTTGGTACATATACCGCGGTATAGATCAATAAACGCAGACAAGGCTTTATCATCTCCAACCGTGTCTTCCTCACCCAGCGTCTTTTCAAACTCGAAGTCAACGCTTCGTGAATGGTAATACTGCCCCGTGTGCTTTATGTGCGCATAAAATCCGGCGTGCTTAAACGTCCCAGTAAAACATGCGCCGTCACCCTGACACCATGATAATGAATATTGAATTTCCAGTCCGTCCACGGTCTCAATCCCCGCTTCAGTCAACTGGTATTTCAACTCTTCCTTCATGTCCTCTTCCAGCCATGGATAATCTTCATGTTCGTACCATGCGCTGATCGCCTTGTCCTTCGCTTCCCGGCTCAACTCTTCAAACTTGTATACTTTGTATACGATTGTGTCCTCTCTCATAATTTCCTCCTCTTGTTGTTTACAACTTGTCAATGGCGCACTGTATGCCCTTTAACATGGACTGTATGTGCTCTGCCTTTGCTTCCTCATTCCCCGCAACCGCTATGATCCATTCTCCGGCGTTCTGTAACTCTTCGATAATCTCTTTTGTTGACATAACCTCTTCCACTACTCCGGCGTCGTCTTCCATGTATTCAAACTCCATGGAATGCACTTCCCGCCCTTCCCACTTACATTTTTGACACGTTACGGGATAGTATGTGCCCTCAATTTCAAACGTGCTATACTCCAAATCATCATGCCCGCATTTGGGACACTGCCCACTTACACCGTCATTTTTGTATTCCATGCTATTTTACCCCCGTTTTGGTATTTCCGGCGCCCTGTACTGCCCTGTACTGGACTTTTGATCGTGGCGCCTTGTGTTTCCCTCATCAGTACGGACGGAACAACCGCCCGCAGACGCCCCGCAACAAGCGGGACGTTTCGGGAGTAAATTATTCGTCGTCTTCTATCTCCTCGATGTATTTAACTATGCCCGCCAGTACGGCACGTGCAATCTCCATGATATATTCGGCTTGTGCCATGGTTAATAATTGAAAACCGTCCGTGACTCCGCATGCTTGCGCTTCTTCAAGATAAGATACATTCCTATTATCTGAATGAAGCCATGCGGTCAGATCTGACGTGTATACGTCGGTTTCAATTTCGTACATTCTATCACTTGCTTCGTCTTCTGTTGCGTCGTCGTCCATGTCCGCCAACGCTGATAATATGTCATTGATACGTTCATAAATATCGTCGCTGGGCATTCTATCCAAATGTGCGCCGTGAATGATGTCACTTTGCCACTCGATACGCTCTTTCAACGAATAATAGATACTCCCGTCGTCCCGCTTGCCCCGCTCCATGTTGTCGTACATGGCGCTTGCTACACTTGCGATTGTTGCCTTCATAATTTCCTCCCGTGTTTGTACTCATCAATTACAACGTCATCGTACCCATTGTCCTTGTATCCCCTTGCTACTTCTTCGGCTTCTTCTTTTGTCAATAGATTGTCATTGACTTCTGTACCACCCACCCAAACGGTGTATTTCTTTGACGCTTCCTTCTCAAACGCTAAACAAACAAGGTGTTCAAGCTGGTATAGCGTTTCCAACGTGTCACAAAATGCGTTAGTCCAGCCGTCCAGCATGCCGTCGTTCACATTCTCCGCCGTGATACCTTGCTCTTTCATTCCTTCCTTGATAGCTTCGACGTCATACACGTGACACATGTTTTTCTCGATAACCGCTTTCAATGTGTCAATTTCTTTGTTGCTATGCTTTATTATGTCCTTTAGCATTTCCGCTTCCTCTTTCAACTCTTCCAAATCATCAATAACAGCGTCGTACCCGTGGCAGGTACATTCCCCGCCGTCCCCGCCGTTCTCTTCGTCCGCTTGGCATACGTGGGCATCATCGTCCCGCAACGCCCGCACAGCTTCTTGTATCTCTTCGATACGTTTCATATTTTCCTCCCGTGTTAGTCTCATCAGTACGGGCGCACACTACGCCACGCAGACCGCCCGCAGGCGGTTTCGACTTATTTCTCTAACAGCGTTGTGAACGTCCACCCGCAAAGCGTCATAAATACGTCATCAATCACCGCTTGCTGTTCGGGCGTTGCCCTTCTGAATGTATGTTCCAGTCTGTTTGATTTCTTCTCGTTGGTTTCGTCATCAGTTAATACTTCCTCAATAAACACTTCCATTAAGTTGGTAGCCTTGACACCGCAGTCCTCACACGTTCCCGTGTCGCAGGCGTCACAACGGCACGAACCGCAAGCCTTGCATTTTATTTCATCGTTGGCACAATCGAGTATTGCCCCGCAATAATCGCATGTGACTATTATTTCTTCTCTTGCCATGATAATTCCTCCCGTGTTGTGTTTTGACAGTCGTTATGATGTTATTTATTTCTTCCCCTCTCCGTGTTGTGTAGTCTCATCAGTACGGGCAAATACCCGCAGACCGCCCGCAGGCGGTTTCGACTTATTTCTCAAGTTTTCCTGTTGTATAGTAATTCGATAAAGTCCTCATCAAGTTGACTGGCGTTTCCTGCCGTTTCCCATAATTCCTGTATCCACACATAAAAATCTGTTTTCAATGTGTTTTTGTGGTCTTCACGCTCAACCCATTCGCAGTCAAACACTGACGGAAAGTGCTCCCCGTGTCCGTGCGTTGTGTGTATTCTTCCACTGCTCCCAGCGTGTGACGGCTTCGCCCAGCCCGTGACGGTGGCGCCTTCGTCGCCGACTACATCGCCGACTTTGACGGCTTCGCCCGTCTTCGTGTGTATCAATCGCATAATATTTCCTCCCGTTGTTGTGTCCTCATCAGTGCGGGAACATACCCGCAGACTTGAGCCTTGATCAAGGCTCAAGTTTCGGACTGGGTTAACTTCTGCCTTCACGTTCGACAATTTCCGCTTCTGTACTTTTGCGACACGCTTCGACAAAACGCACAGTGTTAAAGGCGGGATTGTCTCCGCTCAACTGGTAAGCAAGCATTGTTGCAAAATCAGAAAGCACGGATTGTTTGATATTCTCTACCGCTTCCGCTCCGTAGGTTTGCGAGTGTTGCGAGTCCCGCGCGGATTTGTTGTCTCGCCTGTCCTTGATTACATGGGCAATCATCACATACGTTTTTCTTGATAACATGGTTTTTCCTCCCGTTTGGTGTTGCGTTTGTGTTTGTTTGTTGCTTAAAGTAGAATAAAGATACCCTATAATATTACACTATGTTTGTTATGTTGTCAAGTGTTTATTATGTCTTTCTTGTCTTTTAGTATAACCCATGAGAGGGAGAGTGTGTAAAGACTTTAAGTATTGATTTTTATAGTATATATAGGAGTGTAGGGTACACTGTCGAAACTCTACATTCTAAACATTCATATTTTGTATTTTGTAAAGTCTTTGGAGTTCCCCCTTATGTGTTATACTATTCTGCAAACACGACAAATCTAACATTACCCATAATGACGAGTTTGTCCACCGCTTGCCGTGGTGCGTGGGTCATCATGCCACGGGTCACCGCTTGCCGTGGGGCGTGGGGCGTGGGGCGTGGGCAGGCGTGGGGCGGGGCGCACCACCATACGTATGAGCGTATGATGTTCTTATTCTACCATAACTACCTATGCTCTTGCTGTTATCCTACCATAACTACCTATGCTCTTGCTGTTATCCTACCATAACTACCTATTGTGTGTTCTTAATGTATGTACTACTACTCAAGCTACAAACATAATGATGTTTTTTACCCCCACCCCCCTTCTGTAAAAGTGACGTACGAACCCTCTACTACCGTACGCTACGGATAAAATAGTATATTATCTCTCCACATACTCACCCACCCACAAACACAGTCGTCATGGTGTAAATAAAAAATTCCAAAAAAATATAACACCCCCACCCCCTTTTTTCTTCTTGACAATAGATGAATACGTGATATACTTTTTATATGAAGATGACAAAAAAATGTAAAATACATGGAGAGCATTCAAATTGGCGCAGGCGGAAACCCCCGTCAAATAAGGCAAAGGGGAAAGGTTGGCGATCTGAATGTCGTTTCTGTATCCAAGAAAGAAGAAAGGGTAAGCGACACACTAAAAACTATGCTTTGATTAAACAGTACGCCGGAGAAGAGCTTGCAGAAGAATATGCAAACACCCCCAATGCCCGGATGGCTAATTTTCTATACCAAGGAAAAGGAGTCACATTACCTATTTCTTTATTTCAAGGAATATCAAAGAGCGCTCGGTATAGGCTTTCCTGTCTTGGAGCCGAACGGCTGACATCTTTTTTATATTCTCCCACCTGCGAGGAATGTGGTTTGGAGGATTCTAACCGCAGTTTTTTTGAGATACACCATATTGTGCCCCGGGAGTTTGGTGGTACAAACGAGGAAGACAACTTGATCATCTTATGCCCAAACTGCCACCGGCGAGCACATTTAGAGATTGGGAAGAGGATAGGGCCTTTTTCTTTCAAAAAAATTTGACAAGTCCTATAATATAATGTATATTTAACTCATAAGACATTCTTTCGTATATCAACCCAAGGAGGAAAAGACATGACAGAGACATTGACTCAACCAACAACCGCGCTGAACAAGGCAGAGGATTTACACGACTATCCTTTCCTGGTCAAAACTTTAGTGACGTTCACTATGACAAACGCGCAGGGGATCGAAGAGAAAAAGAAAGACGAAGTAGTATTTAAGTTAGATGCTGCTTCGGCGCGCATGCCGTGGTATGT
>Ga0222658_1000940_pt1 | contig 13840 bp, 11 predicted proteins | sample AntAcemetagen476_FD_179830 | JGI IMG/M metagenome (GOLD analysis project Ga0222658, IMG submission 179830) | Saline water microbial communities from Ace Lake, Antarctica - #476 | ecosystem: Environmental > Aquatic > Non-marine Saline and Alkaline > Saline | place: Antarctica: Ace Lake... | reverse complement strand
TGAAATAATTATCAAAGATTCAATTGAGAGAGAACTTGCAAGAGACGGTCAAACCTTCTATTTATACAATAGGGTTGATGATATTGAATTCATCGCTGACAAACTACAAAAACTTGTGCCTGAAGCGCGAATAGACATTGCGCATGGGAAGATGAAAAAAAGGGATTTAGAGAAAGTAATTGATAATTTTGTTAATCACAGAGTAGATGTTTTGGTAACGACTACCATTATTGAAACGGGTATTGATATACCAAACGCGAATACGTTAATAGTTCATAATGCTGATAATTTAGGGCTATCCCAGCTATATCAGATACGCGGAAGGGTTGGTAGAAGTGATAAAATCGCTTATGCATTTCTAATGTATAAGAAAAATAAATTACTAACTGAAGAGGCCGAAAAAAGATTAAAAGTAATTAAAGAATTTACAGAGTTAGGATCAGGTTTTAAAATAGCAATTCGTGATTTATCCATACGAGGCGCGGGAGATGTTTTGGGGAAAGAACAATCCGGATTTATAGACTCTGTAGGGATAGATATGTACATGAAAATACTCGAAGAAGAGATTTCTGGTGTTAATAAAAACCCAAAAACAGAAAAATTAAAACCAGGCGTTAAGGCCCATGTTTCTAGGTTTATAGACAAAAAGTATATTGAAGATGATTACATAAAAGTCGAGATGCACAAGAAAATTAAACAAATCACATCTATAGAAGGGGCTTATGATTTGTTGGGAGAATTGACTGATAGATTTGGTAAATATGATGCGAAATTGGAAATATATATTTATGAGAAGCTATTCGAGTTTTTGACCAGACAAATTGGTGTTGAAAAGATTTCCGAGAACAAAACAAACGTTTCTCTAACCTTATCATTTGATGGCACCAAGTCTTTAGCGGGAGATGAACTATTTAAAACAGGTATTGAGATTTCAAACTCTATACGATTTGCATATAAAAAAGATCGAATACACATTATACTTGATACTATAAAATTAGAACGTCATTGGTTGTATACAATGGTGGAATTCTTACAAAAAATAGTATTATTAATAAACTAAAAGTAAAAGCTTCTAATTAATTTCAAATTAGAGGCTTTTTTTATGAATTTACAAGGGTTCATAACCATATAAAATAAAAGTTCAAAATAAGCTATTTTTTGACTTAAATAGATTGATTTTTTCCCTAATATAATATATAATATATATATAAATATATATAGGTGAAAATATGAAAAAAGTAGCTATCAAAACTGAATATATAACATTAGGACAATTATTAAAATTTTTAAGTATAGTTGGTTCCGGCGGAGAAGTCAAAAATTACATTTTATATAATGAAATATTCTTAAACAATCAGTTAGAAAATCGTCGAGGTAAAAAGATATATCCTGGAGACCAAATACAAATTGAGTCTGTAGACTATCTTATTGTAGCCAATGATAATTAAGAATTTATTGTTGTATAATTTTAGGAATTATAAAAAACAAGAAGTTGTTTTTGGTAAAGGGGTTAATCTGTTTGTTGGCAATAACGGAAGCGGAAAAACCAATTTACTAGAAGCAATATATTTTTTGTCCTTGGCTAAATCCTATAAAACAAATGATTCAAATACCATTATGTATAATGAAAAATTTTCTAGAATTAGCACACATGTTCTTATGAAAAACAAGGACTTGAAGTTGAACTTAGTAATCTCAGACAAAGGAAAAAAAGCATTAATTAATAATAATGAGATAAAGAGGCTAAGTGATTATATTGGATCGGTAAATGTTTTAGCTTTTTTGCCTGAAGACCTTATGATCATCAAAGGTTCACCTAGAGATAGAAGATATTTTATAGATATTGTGTATGGACAAATTGACAGACAGTATCTATACGAGTTATCAAATTACAAACTTCTATTAAAGCAAAGGAATGAATTGTTAAAGAAATTATCAGATTCTAAATCGGAGGACTTCACTCTGTTGGACATTATTACAGAACAACTAGCTACGTCTGCAAGCATAATCATTGATTTTAGAAGAAACTTCGTAGGAAAAATAAATTTAACGTTAAAGAAAATGTATAACTTTCTATCTGACAAAACCAAAGACTTTGTTTTTGAATATAAACCGTCTATTGAAAATGATATTGAGAAAACACTTAAGAGCAAGTACAAAAACGACATATATTTAAAAACGACAAATTACGGGCCACATCGAGATGATTATGATTTTATTATAGATGATTTACCAGCAAAAGATAATGCATCTCAGGGCGAGCAAAGAATCATGGTGTTAGCATTATTGCTAGCCATCAGTGACATTATTTTTGATATCAATGGTGAAAGGCCTATATTCTTATTGGATGATGTGTTTAGTGAATTAGATTCTATAAGACAAACCAAACTCATTAAATATCTTTACAAGTTAGAAGCACAAGCGATTATTACAACAACAAATTTACAAAATTTACAAGATTCTATATTAAAAGATGCAACAATTTTTAGAGTTCAGAACAACACTATCAAGGAGGAATATAGAAATGGATGATTATAACAAATATGATGCCAGTAATATCCAGATTTTAGAGGGATTAGAGGCTGTAAAAAAACGACCAGGGATGTACATCGGAACGACTAGTTCTAGAGGGTTACATCATTTGGTTTGGGAAATAGTAGATAACTCAGTTGATGAAGCATTAGCTGGTTTTTGTGATTCTATTACAGTGGAGATTTTACCTGGGAACCATATTAGAGTCACAGATAACGGAAGAGGTATTCCGGTTGAAGTTCATCCAAAATCTGGTAGGCCTTCTGTAGAAACAGTGTACACAACATTGCATGCTGGTGGTAAATTTGATCACAATTCATATAAAGTTTCAGGGGGACTACACGGTGTAGGAGCTTCTGTTGTAAATGCATTGAGTACAAAGATGATTGTTGAAATCAATAAAGATGGAAAACAATATGTTATTAAATTTGATCACGGATTTGTTGATGAAGAATTGACAATTGTAGGTGATACGGATAAATCTGGAACTGTAGTAACATTTTTACCAGACCCTGAAATATTTGTAGAAACTCAAGCTTTTGAATTCGAAATACTAAGAACCAGAATACAACAACTTGCTTTCTTGAACAAAGGAATTCAATTCGCTGTCATTGATAAAAGAAAAGACTCATTAATTATTGAAAAAGACTACTGTTATGAAGGCGGAGTTCAAGAATATGTTTCATTCCTAAATGAAGGAAAAGATGTTCTTCATAAAGAAGTAGCTTATTTTGAAGGAGAACTAGATAATATTCTTGTTGAAATAGCGTTGCAATATAATAACGGTTATGCACAAAATATATATCCGTTCACAAACAACATTACAAATCAAGAAGGCGGTACTCACGAAGAAGGTTTCAGAAGAACTTTGACTACTATTTTGAATAATTATGGAAGAACATCAAATATTTTTAGAAAAGATGAATCTTTACTAGGCGAGGATACTAGAGAGGGTCTTGTTGCAATTATTTCCATCAAACATCCAGACCCGCAATTTGAAGGACAAACAAAGTCGAAATTAGGTAATAGTGATGCTCGAACTGCCGTTTCAGCAGTAATGAAACAAGGGTTAGAGAGGTTTTTATTAGAAACGCCTAATGCAGCTAAGATTATTATTGAAAAAGCTTTAATGGCCCAAAGAGCTCGACTAGCAGCAAAAAAAGCGAGAGAAGCTACGAGAAGAAAATCACCATTAGATGCTCTAGGTTTTGCTTCTAAACTTGCAGATTGTCGTACAAAAGACGCTACAAGATCTGAAATATATATAGTCGAAGGGGATTCAGCTGGTGGTTCAGCTAAACAAGGTAGAGATTCCGAATTTCAAGCAATTTTACCACTAAGAGGTAAAGTGCTTAATGTTGAAAAAGCGAGATTAGATAAAGCTTTACAAAACAAAGAAATATTATCCATGATCCAGGCTTTTGGAACTGGTATTGGTGATGAATTTCAAATTGAAAAAGCAAGATACCAAAAAATAATTATTATGACCGATGCCGATGTGGATGGTGCACATATTAGAACGTTATTGCTAACATTTTTCTTTAGATATCTAAAAAATCTAATTGAAAAAGGTTATATATATATAGCACAACCACCATTGTTTAAAGTGCAATCAGGAAGAACAATAAAATATGCATACGAAGAACATGAATTAGACAAAATATTGGCTGAATTTAATTCTAAACCAGTCATTCAACGTTATAAAGGACTTGGGGAAATGAATCCTGAGCAACTGTGGGAAACAACAATGGATCCCAAAACAAGAACCCTATTACAAGTAACATTAGAAGATGCTATGGACGCTGATCGCATTTTCACAATGTTAATGGGCGACGATGTAGCTAGCAGAAGAGAATTTATTCAAATTAATGCTGAGTATGTTAAGAATTTAGATGTGTAGGGGTATATAAAATATGGACGAAAATATTAAAATTGAAACAGAAGAGATTATTGAACCGTTTGCTAGCAAAGTGGTTGAAATAAACATCTCTACAGAAATGAAAAATTCATTTTTATCATATGCAATGAGCGTAATTGTTGCAAGAGCTTTACCAGATGTTAGAGATGGATTAAAACCCGTACATAGAAGAATTCTTTATGGTATGGAAGAATTAGGAGTATATCCTGATAAACAATTTAAGAAATCAGCGCGTATTGTTGGGGATGTTATGGGTAAATATCATCCGCATGGAGACGCTGCGATTTATGATTCTATGGTTAGAATGGCTCAGGACTTTAGTTTTAGATATCCACTTGTGAATGGCCACGGAAACTTTGGTTCAATTGATGGTGATCCAGCTGCTGCTTCTCGTTATACAGAAGCAAAAATGCATAAAATCACAATGGAAATTCTTAAGGATTTAAAGAAAGATACTGTTGATTTTAGAGACAATTACGATGGTTCAGAACAAGAACCAAAAGTATTACCTACAAGAATACCAAATTTATTACTAAATGGAGCTACCGGTATTGCCGTTGGTATGACTACAAATATTCCTCCTCATAATTTAACTGAAGTTATTGATGGTTATATTGCTTATGTTAACGACAAGGATATTACAGTTGATGAAATGATGGAGTACATAAAGGGCCCTGATTTTCCAACCGGAGGAATCATATTAGGACAATCTGGAATCATCCAAGCTTATACGACTGGTAGAGGAATCATCAGAGTAAAAGCAAAAACAGAAATAAAAGTATTGAGTAACGGTAAAAAACAAATTATTATCAGAGAAATACCTTATCAAGTAAACAAATCTAACTTGATAGATAAAATTGCTGAATTAGCAAAAGACAAAAAGATTGAAGGAATTACCGATTTAAGAGACGAATCCAACTTAAAAGGAATGAGAGTTGTATTAGAACTTAGAAAAGACATTAATCCTGAAGTTTTACTAAACAATCTTTATAAGAATTCTCAACTTCAAGTTTCTTTTGGTGCAAATATGTTAGCTTTGGTTGATGACAAACCAGAAGTGTTAAGTTTAATTGATATGATTCGACATTATTATAATCATCAAGTTGAAGTATTAATCAGAAGAACAAATTTTGATTTGCAAAAAGCTAAACAAAGACATCATTTGTTAGAAGGTTTCATTATAGCTTTAGAAAATATTGATGAAGTCATTAAAATTATTAGAAATTCATATGATGACACAGAAGCACAACTGATAGAAGCGTTTAATTTAAGTGAAATACAAACAAAGGCAATTTTAGCAATGCAATTGAGAAGACTATCTGGCTTAGAACGAGATAAAATAAACAATGAGGTCGAAGATTTACTTGCTACGATGAAAGACTTAAACGAAACGTTAGCCAGTCCCGAGAAACAAAATTCAATGTTGATTGAAGAAGCGCTTGAAATGAAGAGTAAATACGGAGACGAAAGAAGAACAGAAATTGATCTGTTTGGCGATTATGACATTGAAGATGAAGATTTAATTCCAATTGAAGATGTTATTATAGCAGTTACAACAAATGGATATGTTAAGAGAATGAACGTGGACGTATATCGATCTCAAAACAGAGGTGGTAGAGGAAAAACCGGAATTAATCTTAACGAAGATGATGTTATAGACTCGTTAATCTTTACCCAAACTCATGATTATTTATTATTCTTTACCACATTAGGTAGAGTATATAAAATGAAAGGTTATAAAGTTCCAAATTATGGTAGAACTTCAAAAGGGTTACCGATTGTGAATCTACTAAACCTTGTTGAAGGCGAAGAATTAGCTGCTGTAATGACTCTAAAAGATTTTGATGAAGGATATCTGTTCTTTACGACTGCAAAAGGGATTGTAAAGAGAACAAAGGTTTCTGACTTCCAAAATATTAGAGTAAACGGAATAAAGGCAATTAATTTAAAAGAGAACGATTTCTTGCACTCTGTGAAATTAACAGATGGAACAAGAGACATTATTATTGGGGCATCAAACGGAAAAGCAATTCGCTTCCAAGAAACAGATGTTCGCTCTATGGGCAGAACCGCATCTGGCGTAAAAGGGATTAATTTGTCAAATAGCGATGTAGTTATTGGAGTAACTTCTGTAACCGAAGAAAGACAACAAATATTAGCAATCACTAAATTAGGTTATGGAAAAAGAACCGACGTAGACGAGTATAGATGCCAAAACCGTGGTGGTAAAGGTGTGAAAACCATAAATATTACGGAAAAGAATGGAAATTTAGCGAAACTAATTAGTGTTATTGGTGATGAAGATTTGCTTGTAGTTTCTGATAAAGGTATTATCATCAGAACTCCAATTAATCAGATATCTCAAACTAAGAGAGCTACACAAGGTGTAAAAATAATTAATTTACTAGAAGATCATATTGTCTCAACGATTGCTTTAGTTGATGCTGAAATAGAAGATCAAGAAATTGAGCAAACTTCGATAGATGGTCTAGAAGTAGCAGAAATTATAAGCAAAGAAGAGAAGCCGGAAGAAAAAACAGAAGAAGAAACATTGGTAAATGATATTTTAAATGACAGTTTTTAAGAAACACTTAATGCGCTAATTAATAATTAGCGCTTTTTTTTCTAAAAATTCATAAAAAAGTAATATAAATCATATGAATATGATAAAATATAAAACACTATACAAGGAGATTGAATATGAAAAAAACCTCTTACCTGATTAGTACCATAGTGTTAATTGCATCAATTGTAACAAGTTTATTTGTATTTATTTCTTATAGCAGAATTATCAAAGATAGTACTAGAAACATTGCAGAGTTAGCTACAATGAGTGTTTACTCTGAAATTCATAATGAATTGACGAAGCCCATGTATGTTAGTTTTACAATGGCGAATGATAGCTTTTTAAAGTCATGGCTCGATAACGAAGAAACCAACGACCCGAATGATTTGGTAGAATATCTAACTCAAATTAAGGAAAATTATAATTATAACTCAACATTTTTAGTATCTTCTTTAACAGATAATTATTATCACTATGACGGAATATTGAAGCAAGTTTCAGAAGATGATGAACACGATATATGGTATTATTCATTCCTCGGAAGCGAACAACCATACGAATTAGACGTTGATGTTGACGAGGCAACAGGAGTGCTCACAATTTTTGTAAATGTGAAGGTATATGACGAATTTGATAATGTTTTGGCTGTTGTTGGTGTCGGCTTAGAAATGCAATACGTACAAGAAATTATGATTGAATATGAAGAAAATTATAAACTTGATATATATTTAGTGGATTCTACAGGCCTTGTTCAAAGTCATTCGAATACCGCAAATATTGAAACATTGAATGTATTCACGCAATTAGATTATGAAATTGAATTTGAAATATTGAGTAATCAAGATGAATTAATTACAATATCTAAATATTCAGGCGACAATTATATAATTTCAAAATACATTGATGAGATTGATTGGTACATTGTTGTAATTAAAGAAACGAATATATTTTATAAGTTTTTATTAGACTATTTTATAATAAGTGTTTTTGTAATTCTAACTACCGTGATAACAATTTCGATTATTATTAACAAAGTAATTAATAATCATCAACAGCGAGTTAATGATATTGCTAATAGGGATTATTTGACACATTTATTAAACCGTAGGGGATTTGAAGAAGAGTTTAATCGAATCAAACTACAAATAAATGAGGGGACACTGTTATTTATATCTGACATTGATGATTTTAAAAAAATCAATGACAAATTTGGGCATAATAAAGGTGACGAAATTCTTAAAATTGTTTCTGAAATAATTAACGCTACGATCAACAACTTTGGAAAAATATGTAGGTGGGGTGGAGATGAATTTACAGGAATTATCTTAGGTAGTAAGGTAGATAATATAGCCAAATTAGATGAAATAATGAATAAAATTAGAACGCATGAAGAACTAAAAAAATATAACATTAATATTACAATAGGGTATACAATTTTGGATTCAAAAGACAATTTAGAAATAAATCTAATTAAAGCTGACAAAGCACTATATTTAGGTAAATCTAGTGGTGGAAACACAACTAAAACTATATAAAAATAAAGATATCTTGGGAAAGATATCTTTATTTTATTTCGTTAACTATTTTGTTTTTTATTTCTTCATACATTTCAGCGGATGTGTTACCCGCGTTATTTATAAAATCAATATCCACACCATCTTGATAATATCTTGGAATGATATGTAGATGAAAATGAAAAACAGATTGCAGTGGCTTTTCTGTATTGACAATAACATTAAGACCAATTGGATTAAATGCTCTTTTAATTGCGTTGGCTATTTTAGGAACAACTCGAAAAATATTTCCCGCTAGCACTTCATCGATATCGTACAAATTTTTGTAATGCTCTTTTGCAATTACTAGTGTATGCCCCTTTGTAGCTTGCGAAATATCTAGTATAGCCAATACATTTTCATCCTCATAAATTTTATATGAGGGTATATTTCCGCTCGCAATTTGACAAAAAATACAATTCATATATTAATCCTCCTTGTTATGTTTTTTGATAACATCAACTAATTCTAAAAAATCATTAATCCAAAAATCAGGATTCAATTTCTTAATAGAATCTCTTTTTATTGACCATTCTAATCCACAAGTAAATGTTCCAGAATTTCTGCCAGCTAAAATATCCGATGTGTTGTCTCCAACCATTACAACATTTTTGTAATTGTCGAATTGATTCAAAGCAAAAAATACAGGCTCTGGATGAGGCTTATGTTCCTTAATATCATCTAAAAAGCAGTAAGATGTTAAATATTCATCTAAACCGTAATGGACAATAGATGTCATAGCAGATTTCTTGAATTTTGTTGTGACTAAACCCAAATTAAACTTCATGTCTTTTAAGGCTTTTAACATATTAATAGTGTTTGGATAGATTTTAATACTATCCAATTCCGATTCAATATACACCTTTCGATAATAATCAATCATTTCTTGAATAGTAGAAAGGTTATCGGTAGCTATTTGAAAGGTCTCCTTTAATGGAGGGCCAATCATATCAACCAATTCTTTTCTTGAGAATATTCTATTGGGCATATATTTTTTGAACGTTTCTTCAAACGATTTAATGATTAGCTCATTGGAATTAACCAAAGTGCCATCTAAGTCAAACAATACTGTATCTATTTTGCGCATTTATATCACCGCAAATATTATACCAAATTTAACATATAATATTAATAGAAATTTCAATATTTAAAAAAAACATTATTTTAATTTTAAAAAATACTATGCTATAATTAGTTAGGTGATTTTTTGAAAAAAGCAATCCTAATATTCAACCCCAAAAGTGGTAATCAAAAATTCGAAACAAAACTAGATTTCGTCTTAAATTTATTAAACGATAAATTTGACGATGTTTTTGTATGCAGAACAAACTACCCTGGCCACGCGACGGAATTCGCTCGGATTGCTTGCAATGAAAAATACGATATGATGGTCATAGTCGGCGGAGATGGAACATTTAATGAATGCGTTAATGGAATGATGGATTATACATACAGGCCAAAAATTGGTTACATTCCAACGGGTACTTGTTGTGATATTGGTATGAGTTTAGGGTTATCAAAGAATGTTAAAAAATCAATGGCTAACATATTAAATGATAACACCGCGAAAATGGATATCGTAAAATCAAATAATAGATACTTTTGTTATGTTTCCGGAAATGGTGCATTTATTGATATCAGTTATGTTACCGATTCAAGATTGAAATCGCGAATAGGATATCTAGCATATCTAATTAGAGGGATCGTGGAGTTATTCACTATTCCTAAAATAAAGATGAAAATTCGTCATGATAATGGTGATGATAGAGGAACATATTCTTTAGTATTAATCATTAATTCTAAAAGAGTTGCAGGAATCAATATGATTTATAGACCTTGCTTAGATGATGGATTAGTAGATGTAGTTTTATACAAAAGTTTTACACCATTCAACTCATTGATTTATCTTGTTTCATTTATTATTCCTTTTTGGTCTACACCATTAGTCAAAAGACTAAAATCTAAGAAATTAGAAATAAAAACAAATGCAAAAACAAGGTGGAATATTGATGGAGAATCAGGCGGTACTGGTAATCAATATATTGAAGTTTGCCAACAAGCTATTGAAATAATAATACCGGAACATGTTAAACATAAATATTTTCACAACCAAGAGGTTTAGAATGTACAATCAAGTAATTGTAGTGGAAGGCAAACATGATGAACAGAAAATAAAGAGTATTTATCCTGAAATTGATTGTATTGTAACAAACGGTAGTGAAATATCAGTTGAAACGCTAAATCTAATATATCAAACAAGTTTGCATCGGGAAGTCATAATATTTTTAGATCCAGATTTTCCTGGTAAACAAATAACAGATAAAATTTTGCAGACAAATGGACAATACAAAATAGCATATATTAATAAAGAAAAAGCCATTAGTAAAAATTTCAAAAAGGTTGGTATAGAACACGCTAAAAAGGAAGATATTGTTCAGAGTTTAGAGCGATATTTTACCATTAATCAAAATCAACCGAATATTACGATAAATGATTTGATGAAAAGAAATTTGACAAATCATTCTCAAGCTAAAATACTAAGAACAACATTATGTAAAGAATTAAATATACCTCTTTTTAATGGAAAAGCGCTTCTAAAATATTTAAACTTGTTAAATATTAGTTTGGAAAGGATTGATGAAATAATTGGGTAATAATAATAGTAAACCAGATAGAAAATCAATCATTCATGAAGAACATTTTGTGATTAAAAAAAAGTATAGTCAAAACTTTTTATTAGACGGAAATATTATTTCTAATATCATTGATAAGGCTGAAATAGATAACAATACAGGCGTCATAGAAATTGGTCCTGGATTAGGAGCTTTAACAAAGTTAATAGTCAAAAAAGCAAAAAAGTTACTTGTTTACGAAGTGGATACGGACTTAATCCAATATTTAAATGAGTTTTTTTCTGAGTATGATAATTTTCATCTTAAAAATGAAGATATATTAAAAGCAGATATAAATCTTGATATAAAAGACTATTTATTTGATGTGGATAAAATTGTGGTGGTTAGTAATCTGCCATATCATATAACAACACCAATTATTATGAGGTTTTTGGAAGAGGTTAGTGGGGTTGATTCATTAATTCTTATGATGCAATTAGAAGTTGCTAGAAGAATTACCTCTAAACCAAACACAAAAGATTATAATGCCTTGAGTATCATCATTCAGCATCAAACAGATGCAAAGTACCTATTTAAAGTGCCCAAAACTGTTTTTTATCCTCGTCCGAATGTTGATTCTGCAGTAATTCGATTAGGAATAAAAGATATCAAGAATAGTGAATATCAGGGATTCTATAGATTTGTTCATAACTGTTTTATGCAAAGAAGAAAAACACTAGTGAATAATTTGAACTCGGCTTATAAAGATGTATCTAAAGAATTAATTGTAGATTTAATTCAAGAGTTAGGAATTGACGCATTAGCGAGAGCTGAATCTTTAGAATTAAAAGACTTTTTAAGCATCTACACTTGTTTGTTAAAAATTTAATTAAATACAAATTTAAAATATAGGGGAGAACGATTATGGAAATTAAACGTAATGATAATGAGCTTTTTCAAGTCATTCAAAAAGAATTTGATCGACAACAAAGTCACATTGAATTAATTGCTTCAGAGAATTTTGTTTCGAAAGAAGTCTTGGAAGCGGATGGTAGTGTTTTAACAAATAAATATGCAGAAGGCTATCCAGGAAGAAGATATTATGGTGGATGTGAATTTGTTGATGAAGCTGAAAATTTAGCCATTGAACGAGTTAAGAAAATTTTCAATGTGGCTTATGCAAATGTTCAACCCCACTCTGGGTCTACAGCAAACATGGGAGCTTACAGAGCTATTTTAGAACCAGGAGACAAAGTCATGGGAATGGCCTTGGACCAAGGAGGTCACTTAACTCACGGACACCCGTTAAGTTTTAGCGGAATAGATTATGATTTTTATCCATATTTTGTAAATAAAGAAACAGAAATGATTGATTATGATGAACTGGAAAAACAAGCTAAAGAAATTAAACCCAAATTAATAGTTGCTGGAGCCAGTGCTTATCCGAGAATACTAGATTTCAAGAGATTTAAGAAGATATGTGACCAAGTTGGAGCATTATTAATGGTGGATATGGCTCATATAGCTGGTTTAGTAGCCGCTAAATTGCATCCAAACCCCTGTGAATATGCTGATATCGTGACATCGACAACACATAAAACTCTAAGAGGTCCTAGGGGCGGAATCATTTTAACAAACGATGAAGAAATCGCTACCAAAGTAAATCGTATTATTTTCCCTGGAATTCAAGGAGGGCCTTTGATGCATATCATTGCAGCAAAAGCGGTTGCTTTTTATGAAGTTTTAACTGATGATTTTATTGAATATCAAAAACAAGTTGTAAAAAATGCTAAAGTATTTTCTGAAAAATTTATTGACTTGGGATATCATGTTGTTTCAGGTGGTACGGATAATCACCTGTTATTATTAGACGTTTTATCGAAAGCTAAAATATCTGGCAAGAAAGCAGAAAAATTATTAGATAAAGCTAATATTACATGTAATAAAAATACAATTCCTTACGATACAAAGAAACCTTTTGTTACAAGTGGCATTAGACTAGGAACTCCAGCTATGACCACAAGAGGATTTAAAGAAAAGGATTTTGAAGAAGTGGCTGTATTAGTTGATATGATTCTTAGTAACCCGGAGGCTGAATTAGTGGTAAATGAAGTAAAAGACAGAGTAAAAATCCTAACGGATAAGTATCCATTACACTATTAACATGTTCAATATATTAGTTTGCATCAATGATGGGTTATTAAAAATAAGAATTAAAAGAATTCTATCTGAAAATAATTTCAAACACACATTTACAGACAAGCCAATAAAAAGGTCGGATCTAAATAATTATGAGTTGGTGATTATACACTCTTCATATAGACTAACAAATCTTTTTGGTTTTATAGAAAATGCGGTGTTACAAAAACTTACTACCATTTTATATGTAACAACGAATTCAAGTTCAAATCCATTTAGAAAATTTAATGATTATTCAAATATTATATTTGTTGATGAATTAAAATTAGATGTTGAACTTCCGTTGTCTATTTCATTACATGTAAAATATATTCTACATATAAAAGCACTTAGTAAAGAAAATGAAGGGTTATCCAATGAACTTTTAGAGTTGAAGATGATGAATAAATGTAAGAGAATGCTATATGAAAAGAATTTTACAGAAGAAGAAGCTCACAAGTATATATTAAAATATGCTATG
>Ga0222658_1000939_pt1 | contig 13841 bp, 12 predicted proteins | sample AntAcemetagen476_FD_179830 | JGI IMG/M metagenome (GOLD analysis project Ga0222658, IMG submission 179830) | Saline water microbial communities from Ace Lake, Antarctica - #476 | ecosystem: Environmental > Aquatic > Non-marine Saline and Alkaline > Saline | place: Antarctica: Ace Lake... | reverse complement strand
TATTCTTTCGTTCTTTTTAAGTTCTTCTGCAATTATCATTTCTGCGACAGGGTTCAAAATATGAGATTGAATAGCACGTTTGAGAGGTCTAGCGCCATAATCTGGATCAAACCCTTTGTCTGCTAAAAACTTTTTAGCCTCTAGATCAATTTGAAGTTTAATGCCCTTTTCTTTGAGTTGGTCAGCTGTTTTTTTGATTTCAAGCTCAACAATTTTCTCAAGCTCTTTCTTTTTTAAGTATTCAAAGACAATAGTCTCATCAATTCTATTAAGGAACTCTGGCTTAAATTTCTTTCTTATCTCGCCTAGAACTTTTTGTTTCATTGTCTCATAGTCTTCTTTGTTAGCTTCTTTCTTTTTTTCTTGACTAAAGCCGATTGGCGCATAATCTCTCATAACATCATTGCCAATGTTTGATGTCATAATAATAATAGTGTTTTTGAAATTTACAGTACGGCCCTTTGCGTCGGTTAGCCGTCCCTCGTCAAAAATTTGTAAGAAAAGATTAAATATTTCAGGATGGGCCTTCTCTATCTCATCAAATAAAACAATTGAATATGGCCTTCGTCTAATCTTTTCTGTTAACTGACCACCTTCTTCATAGCCAACATATCCCGGAGGAGAGCCAATCAGTCTAGCAGCTGAGTGCTTCTCGATGTACTCAGACATGTCTATCCTAACAACGGCATGTTCATCATCAAATATAAAATCAGCTAGAGACTTCACAAGCTCTGTTTTTCCTACTCCGGTTGGTCCAACAAAAATAAATGTTCCAATTGGTCGATTGGGCGGTGTTACGTCCGCTCTTGAACGACGAATTGCATTGGCAACTGTTTTAATTGCCCTTTTCTGATTTACGATTCTCTTAGAAATCTCCTTCTCCATATAAAGCAATTTATCTTTTTCGCTCTTAAGCATTTTTTGAACAGGAATGCCTGTCCAACGCGAGACTACTTTTGCAATCTCTTCTTCAGTGATTTCTCTTTTTAAAATAGAGTTTGACTTCTGAAGCCGCTTAAGCTCAGCCTCTCTTTTTATAAGGTTTTTTTCTTTGTCAGGTATCTGGCTGTACTTTATTTCAGCCACTTTTTCTAGTTCTGAATTGCGCTCGGCGATCTCTGCTTTCGTCTTCAGTTCGTCAATTTCTTTTTTAATGTCACCAATTTTTTGAATAACATCTTTTTCGCCTTGCCACTTGGCAATCCTTTTATCGTGTTGTTCTTGAATCTCGCTGATTTCTTGCTTTACTTTTCTGAGACGCTTTTTAGCATCATCGTCAGTTTCTCTAGATAGTGCTTTTTTTTCAATCTCAAGCTTGATTAGTTGTCTTTTCAAAACATCTATCTCCTCTGGCATACTATCAATTTCCATGCGCAAAGATGCTGCTGCTTCGTCCATCAAATCAACTGCCTTATCTGGTAAATATCGATCTGAAATATATCGATGAGATAATTGGGTAGCCGAAACCAGGGCTTTGTCAGAAATATGAACGCCGTGGTGAACTTCGTATTTTTCTTTAATGCCTCTTAAAATAGCAATTGTATCTTCGACGCTTGGCTCTTTAACATAGATTTGCTGAAACCTTCTTTCAAGAGCAGGGTCTTTTTCGATGTATTTTTGATACTCTTTAACAGTTGTTGCGCCAATGGCGTGAACTTCGCCTCTAGCTAAAGCAGGTTTTAGCATATTTGAAGCATCCATTGTTCCCTCAGCTTGTCCTGCACCAACGAGTGTGTGCATTTCGTCAATAAATAAAATAACATCACCTGCAGCATCTTTAACTTCCTTGAGAAGCGCTTTGAGACGTTTTTCAAATTCACCTCTAAATTTCGAACCAGCAATCATAGCGCCCAAATCAAGACCAATAATTCTCTTGTTTTTCAACGAATCAGGAACATCCCCCGAAACGACTCTTTGAGCCAATCCTTCAACGATAGCTGTTTTTCCAACTCCCGCCTCTCCGATCAAAACAGGATTATTCTTTTTTCTTCTAGAAAGTACTTGCATCACCCGCCTAACTTCTTCTTCTCTACCAATAATAGGATCAAGTTTTTCTTCTCTCGCAAGCTGAGTTAAGTCTCGTCCATAGTTTTTAAGGGCTTGATATTGGCTCTCAGGTTCTGGATCAGTGATCCGAGTTGATCCCCTGACATCTTTTAGTATATTTAAAACATTATTATAGGAAATTTCTTGATTGTCTTTATCTGTTTCAAAAACCTGAGATCTTCTAAGTGCGTCAAGCGCCATTCCTTCTTCATTTATAATCGACAAGAAGAGATGCTCAATGCTAATATATTCATCTTTCATTTGTTCTGCTTCTTTTTTCGCTCTTTCAAGCGCTAATCCCATGCTCTGGCTTAAGTAAAGTTGCCCCATAGGTGCTTGAGCAGCGATTCGTGGTAATACTTTTAGAGCATTTTGTAAGATAAGCTTTAACTTTCTGTCATCAACTCCCATTTGAGTCAGAATCGTCACGACAATCCCCTCTCTATCTTCTAAAAACGCCAAGAGTAAGTGCAAAACATCGATTTGAGGATGACCAAAACCACGCGCAATTTCTTGAGCTTTCATAAGTGATTCTCTTGAGCGTGTTGTCAGTTTGTCAAAATTTATCATATGCATTTAGTATATCACATATACCATATTTTCATCAAAAGATACCATATTTTAAGGCCAAAAACAAGAAAAAAGGCTCCGGGTCTCCGGAGCCTTAGATTACTCTGTTAATTCTTTTTTTTCTTCTTCCTGTGCCATTAGAGCCCCTTGGTTTGCGCTGAGCAAGAGAGCGGTGTAGTCGGCATACACATAAATGCGTTCTCCTTTCTTGTTTTCAAAGACGATTATCTCTTGCTCACAATAAGGTCCAATTGCGCTACGGATATCATTACGAAGCCTAAGCTTGCCAATTATTCCTCTAGCAAGTACTTTAACACCCCTAATCAGACGCTCATCGCCAATGATCACATTGAGAAGCTCGTCTCCTGGCTCGGCATTCACACTGGCATAGTCCAATGAATAAAATTTCTCCAATAATGTTCCAAGTGCATCTTTGTGTCGTGACCAAGCCACACACGTTTTTCGCAATGGACCAAGCTTCACTTCTAGAATTTTATTACCGTGCACTCCTAGGCCAAAAACAGTATTTCCGCTAGACATTATTTTCTCCTCTTGTAATTTGTTTGTTTTCTCGCCTAATCATCTGCGCAAGCCAATCCACTGATGATTGAAAATATCAATCCGGCGACAGAACTGATCAACAACCCCCCCCAAGAGACCCGACAATTACAGCTATTGCAATAGCCTTATACATTCATTCCCCTTTTTAATCTGTTAGTACCTTATCATCTAAACTCACGAAAGTCAAGACATGTATTAAAAAAAGAGCTTGCGTACAAGTCTTTTTCATTGTGGCTATGTGGCGACTGAGAGCGCAAACAGCGCTATTGCGAGAGCTATCAAGACGATACCAGTATGGATATAAACTATTCTTTCTAAGTTGCGCTTACTCTTAATGCGAAGTTTTTTCAATACAGTAGATTGGAATTTGTGTAGTTGTTTTGGGAACAAGATTGTTAGTAGCCCTGCTACAAGGAAAATAATTGACCTGATTGTGTTTTTATCCATGTTTTATTACGAAATTATTTAATTGGTAATTCAACGTAGAAGGTAGTGCCCTTACCTTTCCCCGGACTTTTAGCATAAATTTTACCGTCATGAGCTTCAATGACCTTGTGGCAAATGTAGAGCCCAATTCCAACTCCACCAACATGATGTTTCTCGCCAGCACTTCCTCGTCTAAACTTTTCGTAGATTGACTGAATTTCTTCACGCGTCATGCCAAGTCCAGTATCTTTAAAAATAAATGTAATCTTTTTAGGAGTAACTTCTGTACTTATCTTAAGACCACCTTTCTCAGTATACTTAATTGCATTATCAATAATATTTACAAAAATTTGCCTTAATTTATGCGGATCAATATGTGCCGATGGTAAGGGTTCCTGTTCATAGGTAATTGTAAGGCCCTTTTTAGAAGAATTTACCTTAGATTCACTGATAACTGACGAGAGGATCTCGTCAATATCGTTAACGTCCCTAAACTCAAATTGAAGCTTTCCTCTCTCAATGCGTGACAAATTAAGCAAGTCATTGACCAGGGTGATTAGCCTCTCATTGGATGAATAGACCCTGCTTAAAACTTCTGTTTTTTCTTCATCAAGATCACCATACGTTCCATCTAAGATCATGGAAACGTAACCCTTGATAGCTGACAATGGCGTTCTGAGCTGATGTGAGGCAATTGAGATAAACTCTGATTTTACCTTATCAAGTTTTTTTAACTTAACATTGGCGCCCCTTAGCCGTTTTGCCATATTTTCCATTTCCTCTCTAGCTCGGACTTCCTGGATAACCGACTTAACTAAAAAGATACCAAAAACAACAGCTGCGAAAAAGAGAGCGAGATTGAGCATCAGCTGCTCTTTCGTTCTAAAAGTAAAGACGTTCACTAGAAGAACAAGCGTCAAGAGAGCCGTAAAAACCTCTGCAGTCATAACTCTAACTTCCATGAGGTGATGTCTTAAAATCGAATAAACACTAAAAACCAAGAAAAAGAGTATTGTTAGGGAGGAAAAATTAGTAATTGCTTCTGCTTCTAATACAGGAGAAACAATGGTGCCAATAATTGCTAGAGTTGCCGAGCAGAGCGTTCCAATCAGAATATATTTGATCTGAATTTTCGTCACTCCTCTTGCCTTGTAGTACTTTTTAAGCAACTTTATAAAGCCCCAAAGCACAAAGACAAAAAAGTAAATAAGAACTGCTAGATAAAGTGGTCCGTGTGCAATTTCCCTAGTACCATTTTCAAGAATTTTGACTGAAACAACGTTTAGTTTTGTTGGTGAAAGAATCAGAAAAAGCAATGGCGGGATAGCCATAACGAATTGCCTGGCCCTACTAATAGTTTTTCTTTTTGGGAAAATATGAGTGAAGTAAAGCCAAAGCGCAGGGATAACTCCCAGCCACACAACAGACATCTGTGACCAAAAATATATACCGACAATATCAAGAGAAAGGTCAATAAACAAAGAGGAGGCCAGCCAAAATCCTATAAAAAAGACAAGAGCTGCAAAAGTCTGGTTAATTGAGGAGGAGCGATTGTTTCCCAGCACAATAAGAGCTAGCGCAAAGACTGCGATTAGCATGATTATAGCAATGATGAATGATGCGCCCATGAGAATAAGTTAAAATTCAAAAATCAAAATGAAAAATTATTGAAACCCTTACATAAAATACTTGCATTTTAATCGTTTTTATGGTATACTCATATAATGAGAGGGTGTTGGTATCCCAACGCCCGAACCCAAGGTTCTCTCCGACATTACGTCAGAAAGGTTCTTCAAATAGTCAAAGGAGAAAGTATGTGGGAATTAGTTAGTGAGGAGAATGTAGGGCCACGAGGGACCCAGAAAAGCGATCGCATGAAAGTACCTGGTGGATGGATTTTGCGAACCGTAGTGGATGCTGGTAGCTTTAACGGCGGAGTATCTGTCGATCACATCTTCATCAACGACAGAGACTACGAATGGAAACTCGAAGAGTAAAAGCCCTGACTCGCTTCAAGCAAGAAGCGGGTCTTTTTTTATTCTAGTGGAATCTTAATATAAAACGTGGTTCCTAGGTTAACTCCTTCACTTTCTGCCCAAACTTGACCTTTGTGGGCATCGACAATTTTATTAGCAATATATAGACCTATCCCGGTACCATTAGGGTAGAGCTCAAGTCCTGTTTTTCCTCTTTGAAATTTTTCATAGATTGAAGCGATGTCCTCTTTTCTCATCCCAACGCCCGTATCTTTAATCGTGACAGTAACATGATCTTCGTCTAGAAGTGTTTTTATCACAATGTTTCCCCTTAGAGTATATTTTATCGCATTATCAACAATATTGACAAAAACTTGGCGAAGCTTATCTTCGTCCATTTTTATAATTGGCAAATGAACTTTTTCATATTCAAGCTTGAGTCCTCTTTTTTTAGCGACTATCTGAAATTCGCTAACGACCGATTCTAAAAGGTCAGCCAATTGACTCTCTTGAAATCGAAAATCCATTTTTCCTCTTTCAATTCTCGATAAATTCAAAAGGTCGTTTACAAGCTTAATAAGCCTCTCGTTTGAAAGATATATTTTGTTAAGCGCTTCTTTCTCGTCTGGGTCTTTAATCTCTTCTAGAAGCATAGCCGCATAGCCCTTGATTGCTGAAAGCGGTGTTCTGAGTTGATGAGAGGCAATAGATATAAATTCTGATTTAACTTCGTCGAGTTTCTTAAGCTCTTTATTGGCTTTTCCAAGGTCATCGGCAAGTTTTTGATTCTCTTCATTCTGCCTCATTTCGTTAATAACTGAACGAATAAGAGTGCCACTAAAAACAAGACCCAAAACAAAAACGCCAAAATTAATTAGAAGTTGGTTAAATGTATCAAACGAAAAAATATTTAAAAAGAGTATAGAAACAAGAAAAAGTGAAAGAACCTGAGCAACAATTAGCTTAGTTTTTAGCAGCTGGTAACGAACAATCGCATAAGCAATTCCCGCGATAAAGAATATAGTGCTAACTTGCGCGATCCAGTTATAGTCAAAAATGAAACCCCAAGGAAGAATAAGATTTGTTATAAGACCTGCCGACACGGGGGTAAAGGTAGCTAAAATCACCCAGCGCAATTGCTTCCCTCCCAAAACGTCTGCTTGATAAAGTCTTTTTAGGAAATTGTAAAATGTCCAGCTAAAATAAATAAAATAGAAAACAAAATAAATAGGATACCCTGGACCAAAATATATTGCCTTTTCTAAATTCGGTCTCATTGATACGTCTTTAATAATGAAACCAGGGATAAAAGAAGAAGCCCCTACGATCGCAGGAAAAAGATATATCCAAAAGACATTGGCTTTAGAGGTTTTTTTCTTTGCCTTAAAGACTAGAGAGAAATATAGAAGACTTGGAGCAATGAAAACCGGGAAAAAATATAAAACTCGACACCACATAAGTGCCGAGGCATGAGTCGGAGTCCATCTATAAGCTATCATTGCGATCGTCCAAAAGAAAATGCTGAGCGTAATTAAACTAAAAGCAACATTAACAGGGTTCTTCTTCCTCTGTAAGTAAATATAAAAACCCAAGCTCAAGTTAAAAGTCGCCGAAATCGTTAATAGAATGTTAACGGGATCCATAATGTGTTAGCGCGTTATTCTCTAGATAAAATTGATTAGACTAGATCAAGGTTCTTGAGCGTAGCGAAAGGTTCTTCAATTGTTAATAAAATATTGACTGGATCCATATAACAAAAACACTGACGGTATTTTACCTCTTTAATATATTTTAACTTTTTTGCTCAACAAAAAACAGGGGATTACTTCTCCCCTGTTGTGATTAGAATGTCTTACTCCAATCGCTTGCTACATTCTGCTTAATAACACGCATTTTGATAATTTCATCGTCTGTAACAATACCATGCTTATCCCTAAAGGTAGTGTTGACGATACCTAGTTCATCTGCCATATTGCCGACGGCAAGTGTCGCGAAGCTTTCCTTGCCAACTATAATATCCTCACCATTTTCATCGATAGGTTCTGTATATCTTTTGAAGGTATCAATGTCATGGGCGATAATGCATCCTTCAGCAAAACAAGTAACGCTCTCTTCTGGCCCAAACTGATCCATAGGGAAATGATAGTCAAGCCCAGGCACTTTTGCCATTACTCTCAATACAAGATTTCGTGACCTTGGTATGTTTTGGGCAATATTGCTAGGATGTGTGTCATCAATAACGATTGTTCCAGGACTCAAGATACTCTGATCAATTATTGCGCCAGCCGCTGCCGTTGCAACAATCAATATATCAGCGTCTCGAATATCTCGAATATCAGTACTAAGCGTTACCTTTGACCCTTCATAAGCAATATCACGAATACCATCAAGTCTTTTCTCATCTGTCTCAATTACTGTAATCTCTCCATATTCTTCCATGCCCACAATCCAATCGAGTATAGACCTGCCCATTTGTCCTGCTCCACCTACTATCGCAATATGATAATCGCTTGGACTTTCTCCAGTCATTTCTGCAATATCATCAATCATTTGCTCAATAATGTGAGGTGTTAGATGAATTCCAGAGATAAGGGGGCTTTTGATGCCGCTCTTAGTTAAGAATTTACTCATTCGACCAGTTAGCGCTCCAAGTATAATTGGATATGGTCCAATTTTTTCTTCCATATATTTCAAAATCGTCAGTATATCGTTCCAGCGCGCTTCCCGAACTTCCTTGAAGTGTCGATGTTTTTCTCGATCATCTATCACAGGAAACCAATATTCTGGAAGCAATGGCAAAGTTAGAACAAGTATGTTTTTGCCATTGTACGTTGCCTTATCCAGTACAAGTGGCCACAGATTTTCAAGAAAATCAGTTCTTTCTTTTGTGTCAAAATCTCTTAGATACCCACAGCGCTGATAAACATCTTCTAGATTGCGCGGATGCACCAACATTACGGCATCAGGCACAAAACCAAGATGATCATGAAACGATTTTCCTCTCATTCCAGCCCAATCTTCTTCAATCAACGCAAAAAGAACATAATCATTTTTTGTCGATAGAGCATTTTCCCCAAATGCTGAGCTAGGACTTATGTCTGTCAATTTCACTAACATCTCTCCTCTGTCCATGTCAACCTCCTCTTAGTCTTTCTTTTTCTAGAGACCCAGGAAGACTTTGATCCAGATTCTTGCTTATGCAAGTATCTAGAAACATTTTCTTATTTGTTTTAAAGAACTATTTATTCATAGCACACCTTCGGTCAATTAGCAATAGTTGGTATGCCTTTTCGTAGAAAAGTAGCACACCTTCGGTCAATTAGCAATAGTTGGTATGCCTTTTCGTAGAAAAGTAGCATTTTTTAGTAAAACATAATCTTTTTTGCAGAAAAACCACTCTACCTATTGCTTTTCTTCCAATGATGTGATATTCCACTCCGTTGAACCATAAAATGCTTGCATTAAAAGTATTTATATGGTATAATGAGACTAGAGGAGTGTTGGCTAATTTAGCCTTAAAAATACTCCAAAAGGAGAAACAATGTTGCATCAGCTTCAGCGTCGTATCATTGTTTTGGTCACTTTGTTGTTCGTTCTGCTTTTTCTCAACGGGAACATGGTTTTGCTTCTCTGGGTATATGGACTTGCAATGCTGACAGTACTGGCATTTAACTTCTACTTGAGAAGAAACTGGTATTGGCTAACAAGCAGAAGTCGCGATCGCATGCTTCGACACGGGAGGCTCAATCCTGGTTTGGCACACCTTATTTGGGAGGACCTAAATCAGTGGAGGAAATTAGCAGTACTACGAAATCAGAGACTCAGTAATGAGTTTTTAAAAAGAATTTGGCCAGAACTAGACGAGTATCGACGAAAAATCGTTCTCAAACGCGGATATTCTGCACCAGAATAAGCAAAGCTTGGCGGGAGAATAAGCATAGCTTGGCGAAAAGAATAAGAACCTCAGGATTACCTGAGAACCTTGGGTTCTCGCTATGCTCGAATAATTAAGCATAGCTTGAATAGAGACTAGAAGGAGGAAACGATGTTTGGATGGCTAAAACAAAACAAGAACAAAAAGCTAGCAGGATTGACCCTGCACGGAAACCTACTAACAGGGCAGGAGCTAGAACAAAGCAAAAAGCTCATTGTCGCCGTAGCTGAAAAGAAAAAAGCTTTTGGCGCAAAGATCAAAACAAACATTTGTGCTTACATGTGCGGATTTTTCGAAGGACGACCAGGACCTGAGAAAATCGACATTGTTATCGGAGATCCGTATCTTCTTGAAAACATCGCTATAGTTGCCAGAGGACGCCTTCGGGACCTGCAAGTTCCTGAAGCAGTACAAGTGATTCTCAGTTCTGTTGGCATGCATAATCACCACGAATTCATAGTTCTCAAAACCAAGAACAACGGTCTGATTTGGGTGCAAGCCTTTTACTTAACTACTCGTGAAAATTTTGAGCGCAAACTTGGTCGCAAGCTTACAGCGGACGATCTAGTCACCTAAGCAGATCAACCAAAGATAGCGGGGCCTGACAGAAGATGTCGGGCTCTTTTATTATAATTTCTCAGCGAATGAAGTGAGCTAAAGAAATTGTTATATCCTGAGCGAGCCGAAGGATTCCAAGCTGCTTGCTTTTCTTTCAAAAGTATGATATGCTACCAGCGAGAGAGGCATTGACCTCAATCCCCAAAAAGGAGGGCTGTGCCCGTCAAACTTCAGTAAAGGAGGGAGCACTGTGAAAAAGCAAGTTCTTTTTTTTATCAATCACCCCAACCGCTTTTCAAGACTAATTAAGCGGTATTGGCAGCGACTCAACAAAATCGCTCGTGACCACAACATCAGTACGAAAGTTTTCATCACGCTTGTACTAGTTAGTATCGTCGTTAGATGGGGCGCTATAGGGCTTGGGATTTCAGCGGTTGCTACCCTCAGTGGAAATAGCACGCTAATTTCTCGACTCTTGACAGTATGTGTCAGCCTAGTTGTTCCTTTGTATGTCTTTATATGGGGGAGAAACATTCGTTGGTATGTTTACGCCACATACGGCGGCCTCATAGCATTTAGTCTACTTGGAATATTTTTTGGCATGGAGCTACTAGCCTATGTCATTAGTATATTTCACTAACCCAGCACTATTTTTTCAACAAGGAAAAACATAGTGCTGGGCTTTTTTTCCTAAAGCCGTCAAACGTTCAAGGAATGACGGCTTTGAGGCTTTTTAATGCGATATATTATTGACTTTTATTAGATAACATGCTAATATTGCGCCAAGGAGGATTACATGAAAAAGTGGTATGACTGGGTTTGCGCCGTTCTAATAATTGCGGCGATTGTCATAGTGGTTAGATCATTTATTCTACCGATACCAGACGTATCTTATCAATCGGTCCCAGAGTATACGACTGCCGTAATGCATAAATTTATGTTCTATGGACTTGGGTTGGCGCTCGGATTGGCTACTTTGGTTATTTGGTCTAAGTTTTGGACACAAAAAGTGAATGATATAACCAAATAAAGGAGAGCTGTCTGAAGCGGTGGCAAATATGGGTTTGTTACCCCTTATAATCATTGCTTTGTTTGGAATGGCTTATGTTATTTTTTCGCCAATTCCAGAATACAGCTTCCAAGCACGCGATATATATTTCGATGCCTTAGCTCGTAAGCAAATTGTATGTTTAGGTTGTGCTTCGTTAGGAATACTAACTTTTTTCTTGTGGTACATTTTTCTTGCATTAAATGATCGCGAATTGTAACAGAAGCAATATTCATATTCTCACAAATCAAGGGAGGAAAGATGGTTGAGCAACAAAAGGAAAGCAGGAACGAGGAACTGGCAGGATTGAACCTAGGCGGAAGGGTTCTAACTGGGCAGGAACTGACAGAATACAGAGGTTTCATCACCGCCGTAGCTGAAAAGGAAAGAGCCTTTGGCGTGAAGATTAAAACAGATCTTTGTGCTCACATGTGCAGATCCTTCGAAAAGCAACCAGGACCCGATGAAATCAGCGTTGTTATCGGAGATCCGTATCTTCTTGAAGACGTCATTGTGGTTGCCAGGGGAGACCTTCGGGATCTGCAAGCTCCTGAAGCAATAAGGACGATTCTCAACTCCGATGGTTATTACGATCACTACAAATCCATCGTTTTCAAGAACAAGAACGGCAGTCTAATTTGGATGAAAGTCATCCACACAACTACTCGCGAAGACTATGAACGCAAGCTGGGCCGTAAACTTACAGAAAGCGACCTAACCGCCTAGTCTTTCGTCAAGAATATCTCCGGGTTTGCCAGAGAGGTTCTTAGACAGATCGACTAAAGACAGTGGAGCCCCGTACTAGGCAGTACAGGGTTCTTTTTTTTGTTTTTAAAGTATATATTGTATACTGTGTGCATGAACGAAGAAATTAAATACCTAAATGCCTTCAATCAATTTGAATTGATAGGCCCAAAAACACTCGGGAGAATAAAGAAATATTTTGGTTCATATAAAAAAGCTTGGGATTCACCAGCTGATGTATTTAAAAATGCTGGATTGAAGGGAAAAGTTCTTGAGAACCTGCGAGAGAGACACAAGATCGATCCGGATAAACAGATGGAAAGACTTGAGAAATACAAAATCAAAATTTTGACAAAAGATGACAAAGCCTATCCAAAGCTCTTGGCCGAAATTTACGACCCTCCCGAAATCCTTTATTATCTAGGCTCGCCTGAGGCTTTCTCAGAGTTTTCTTTGGCTATTGTTGGAACTAGGCGTTATACTCCGTACGGAAAAGAAGTAGTCGAATATTTTGCTTCTGACCTTGCACAAATGCAACTTACCATTGTCTCTGGTCTTGCCCTGGGCATCGATGCGTTAGCACACAGAGCAACCGTTGAAGCGGGAGGAATAACCATAGGGGTTTTAGGTTGCGGACTGGATCAAATTTATCCAGTTTGTAATAAAAAACTAGGACAAGACATTTTAAAAACAGGCGGGGCAATAGTTTCCGAATATCCTCTTGGCTCCCCTCCTCTAAAACATCACTTTCCTGTCAGAAATAGAATTATTAGCGGACTTTCTTTAGGTGTCTTGGTAATTGAAGCCAACGAAAAAAGCGGCACCCTCCTAACTGCCAATCACGCCCTTGAGCAAAATAGAGAAGTTTTCGCTGTTCCTGGTAATATATTCTCGGCCAGATCAAGGGGCTCACATTTTCTTATAAAATCTGGAGCAAAATTAGTCAGCGAGCCAAGAGATATCTTAACTGAACTTGAAATAAAAGACGTAAAAGCATATAAAGAAATAAAAAAGATTATTGGCGATACCCCAGAAGAAGAAAAGATTATTGAGCTAATCTCTGAAACCCCTATGGAGGTTGATAAAATTATAAAGAATATGAATCTTGGTGCACCTGAAGTTAACTCGCTGTTGACAATCATGGAAATGAAAGGCAAAATTAAAAACCTTGGCACAGGTCTCTACACGCTTAAGCGTTAATTACTAATTTATACTATGAAACTTGTCATTGTTGAGTCTCCAACAAAAGCAAAAACTATATCTCGTTTTTTAGGCAAAGATTATAAGATTTTGTCTTCTTATGGTCACATTAGAGACCTACCTAAGTCAAAGCTAGGAATTGAGGAAGAAAAAGATTTTTCTCCTGAATATATAATTCCCACAAAAGCAAAAAAGACCGTCTCTGAACTTAAAAAAGCTGCCAAAGAAGCCGATACGATCATACTTGCAACTGATGAAGACAGAGAAGGAGAGGCTATCGCTTGGCACATTGTTTATGCCCTTGGTTTAAATAAAAAGACAAATACAAAAGAAATTAAGCGTATCGTTTTTCATGAAATCACAAAAGAAGCTATTTTAAAGGCACTGGAAAACCCTAGAGAGGTCAATCTGAAAATGGTTGACGCCCAGCAAGCAAGACGTGTTTTAGATCGACTTGTCGGATATAAGCTGTCCCCTTTTCTTTGGAAAAAAATTGCCAGAGGACTTTCTGCTGGTCGAGTGCAATCGGTTGCAGTTAGACTTATTTGCGAAAGAGAAGAAGAAATAAATAAATTTAAAAATGATGAGTACTGGACTATTGAGGCTAATTTAAACAAACCAGGTTCGAAGGAAGATTCGTTAATCGCTTCTTTAACAAAAATTGCTAATAAACGAGTAGGGAAACTTGATATAAAAGACAAAAAATCATCAGATGAGATTAAAGAAGATCTAGAAAGCGCCAAGTATTCAGTTTTAAATATTGAAACCAAAAAGGTTT
>Ga0222658_1000925_pt1 | contig 13997 bp, 12 predicted proteins | sample AntAcemetagen476_FD_179830 | JGI IMG/M metagenome (GOLD analysis project Ga0222658, IMG submission 179830) | Saline water microbial communities from Ace Lake, Antarctica - #476 | ecosystem: Environmental > Aquatic > Non-marine Saline and Alkaline > Saline | place: Antarctica: Ace Lake... | reverse complement strand
CAATGGAAAGTATAAAAATTAAACTTTTGCCAGGCGCTAAAAAACCAAAAAGAGCCACTGACGATGCAATTGGTTATGATGTTTTTGCCTATCAAGTTAATAAGGAAAGAAAGGGATACCCATTGCCCTATATTTTAAACCCACGTCAGCGAGTTTTAATTGGAGTAGGTTTTTTTATTAAAGTTCCAGAAAAAACTGATTGTCAAGTTCGTCCCCGTAGTGGATTATCAATAAAATATGGAATTCAAGTGCTTAATGGTCCCGGAACTCTTGATCCAGATTATATGGGAGAAGCAGGGGTTATTCTTCATAATACTAGCAATAAACCATTTGAAATTAAGAAAGACATGCGAATTGCTCAATTGATTTTTAGCAAAGTAGAACTCCCTGTTTTATTAGAAGTTGATTCTATTAGTAAAAAAACAAGAAGAGGCGAAGGTGGATTTGGTTCAACTGGTGTTTATGATATTGAAATTGGGACTACAGAATATGACAGAGAAGTAAAAAAGCAAGACATTTTTTTCATGAGAATGGCTGTTGCCGCTTCTTATCGCTCTAATTGCGTTCGAGGGTGTAAAAAGGAAAATGGTAAGTATTGCAGAGACGAAAAGGGTTTTTTGATTAATCAAAAACGAAAATTTGGATGCGTGATTGTCAAAAATGATACAGTTGTTTCTTATGGTTATAATGCCCAGGCCAGAGGACAACCTCTTTGTGAAGAAGTTGGGTGTTTGAGGGATGAAAAAAATATTCCCTCTGGTACACAGATCGAAGTTTGTAGAGCTGTTCATGCAGAACAAATGGCTTTTAATAAGATGTTAATTGCCGGAGTTGGTAGTTCAACTAAAGGTGTTATTGTTTATGTAACCGCTGAGCCCTGTGATATCTGCGCTAAGATGCTTGCTGATTCTGGAATTGAAACGCTTGTTGTTCTTAAAGATGTGTATCCACAAAATGGGATAAATATCATTAAGACTGCTGGTATCAATATTCGTTTTGTAGAAGAAGGAAATATAAAGTGGTAATTATATAGAGGGATGGTGATATAAACTGTCCCTCTTTTATTTTTTGAAATAAGTGGTAAGATATATATTAGATAATAAAATATGGATGAAAAATTTTTAAGGAGATTGCCTTTAATAATTTTTGGATTTATAGTTTTACTTCCTTTATTAAGAAAGGGAGGAGGATTTTTGTTTTTTATAATTTTAATAGTGATTTCTTTTATAATTTTTAAAAAAGGAAAATTTAATTTAAACAATTTCAATATTTTAAATAAATTAAACAATAAAAATAAACATATGAGCGAAGCAATAAATTTAGACGAATTAAAGAAAAAAGGTAGTTTAAAAAAATTATTTGGGGGAGTAATTATTTTGATTTTACTATTGTGGCTTTTCTTTTCTTCTGTAATTGTGGTTGATGCTGGAGAAACCGGCGTATATTCTTTATTTGGTAGAGTTAGTGATAAAGAATTAAGCTCGGGATTTCATTTGGTGATTCCTTTAGCGCGGATTCATAAAATGACTATTCGAACCGAAGAATATACGATGAGTATTTTGACTGGGGAAGGTAAAATATCTCGGGATGATTCTATCGCCTCTTTAACTAAAGAGGGCTTGAAAGTCGATTTAGACATTACTGTTCTTTATCGATTAAATGAAGAACAAGCCTCTGATATTTATCGAACAGTTGGCATGCAATATGAGGAAAAGATTATTCGACCTTTAATTAGAAGTTCTATCAGGGGGGTGATTGCCCAATATGAGGCTAAAGAACTTTATTCAGAAAAACGGGGTGAAGCTACTCAGGCCATTGCTGATAATTTAAAAACAAATATTGAAACTCGAGGTATTATTGTAGAGGATGTTCTTTTAAGAAATATTCAACTACCAGCTAATTTAGCTAATTCCATTCAAGAGAAACTTCAGGCCGAGCAAGAGGCTCAAAAATATGAATTTTTACTTCAAAGGGAATCAAAAGAAAAGGAAAGAAAAATTATTGAAGCTGAGGGTCAACGCGATGCTCAACAAATTATTAACCAAAGTTTAACTCAGAATTATTTGTACTATTCTTATATTAAAGAGCTTAAAGATCGAGAAGGAACAATTTATGTTCCAACTAGTCCCTCCACTGGAATGCCTTTGTTTAGAAACCTAGGTAATTAGATTTGTTTTTAAATGCTAAAATCCTCTTTATAATAGAGGATTTTAGCATTGACTTATTTTCGGAAAGCTAGTATACTATCATTACTTTGTAACTAATTAAGTCGCTATCGTCTAGTGGTTAGGACATCAGGTTTTCATCCTGAAAACCGGGGTTCGATTCCCCGTAGCGATACCACTCGACTCGCTTTCATTAACATTCAAGCTCGCTCGTGGTCTACGACCATCCCATCTACGCTTTTATTTTATATAAATGAAAGCCGAGTGTCCTGAGTGAATGAAATGAGTCGAAGGGCAATTTATAGCCAGTAGCTTTGTAGTTATTTTTATAACTATATCCTATTGGTTATAAACTAAAAAATAACGTATACTCGGTTATTTTAAAGTCTAACTTAAATTGACTTGGTATGCGAAGAAAGGACTAAGATTATGTTAGACAAAAAGAAGAAGGAAGAAATCATCAAAAAATTCAAAACTCATAAAAATGACACTGGGTCATCGGAGGTCCAGATTGCTATTTTAACTGAGGAAGTTAAGGAATTAACTGAACATTTGAAGTTGCACAAAAAGGATTTTTCTTCTCGAAGAGGTCTAGTTAAAAAACTTAATCAACGTAGAAAGTTATTAAGATTTTTAGAGAGAGATAATTCCGAATCTTTTGATAAGTTAGTTAAGAAATTGGGTTTAAAAATAACTAAGATTTCGGAAATTTCTTCAGAAATTGGAAAAAAGATTAAAAAAGATGTGAAAAAAGAAAAGCAAGAAGATGAAAAAAGAAATAACGAAGAAGGTGTAGATGGGAAAAAATAATTAATAACAGAAAAGAAAATGTTTTTTAAAAAAGAAAAAGATAAAAATTACAGCAAAGATTTCAAAATGGAATTTGCTGGAAGAGAGCTGATTGTAGAAGTTGGTAAATATGCCCCCCAAACATCAGGAAGTTGTTTGGTTAGGTATGGTGGAACTTCTGTTTTAGTTACCGCCGTTCAGGGCGAAGAAAGAGAGGGGATCGATTATTTTCCTTTATTAGTAGAATATAGTGAAAAATTATATGCAGCTGGTAAAATAAAAGGTTCTCGCTGGATTAAAAGAGAAGGTCGTCCAACTGACGAAGCCGTTTTGACTGGTCGAGTAATCGATCGTTCCATTCGGCCGTTATTTAATGATGCTTCTCGAAAAGATATTCAAATTGTAGCTAGTGTTTTAGAATATGATGGAGAAAATGATCCAAGCTTTTGTTCTTTATTAGGAGCCTCCATTGCTTTAATGGTTTCACCAATTGAATGGTCTGGCCCAGCAATTGGTTTTTTAGTCGGTAAGATTGGTGATGAGTTGGTATTAAATCCAACTAATACAGCTAGAGAAAAAAGTGAATTTGAAATTTTTACAGTTGGTACTCCTGATGGTATTGATATGCTAGAAGCTCGATGTAATGAATCAAGCGAAGATGATATTATGAGTGCTATTGAATTTGCTGATAAGCATATCAAGAAAATAATTAAATTTGTAGAGGATATTCAAAAAGAAATTGGAATACCTAAAATTTCAGCAGCATCACAATTAACAGATGAAGAAAAACAGCAAAGAGAATTAATCGATAAGAAAATAGAAGAGTTTTTTAAAGATAAAGATACTAAAACTATTTTTACAGCAGATAAGGTAGAAACAGAAGCTAATATTCAGACTTTAAATAAAGATTTAAATGAGGTTTTGAAAGAAGATAATGAAATTTCTAAAGAATTAAGATCTTTTGGAATGAGAAGACTTGATGAAAAACTTACTGAAAAGGCTCGGGAAATGATATTGAAAGATAATCAAAGACCAGATGGAAGAAAAACAGATGAAGTAAGAGAAATTAGTTGTGAGGTTGGTTTATTTAATAGAACTCATGGTACTGGTTTATTTAAACGAGGATTAACTCATGTTTTATCAATTGTTACTTTAGGTTCTCCGGGAGCGGAGCAATTATTAGATGGTATGGAGATTGAGGGAACCAAGAGATATATGCATCATTATAATTTTCCAGGATTTTCAGTTGGTAGCGTCCAACCAAATCGAGGAGCTTCTCGAAGAGATATTGGACATGGTAGTTTGGCGGAAAATGCTTTGATTCCAGTTTTACCAAGTAAAGAAGATTTTCCATATACTATTAGAGTAGTATCAGAAGTTTTATCTTCTAATGGTTCTTCTTCTCAAGCTTCGGCCTGTGGTTCCACTTTAGCTTTGATGCATGCTGGTGTTCCTATTAAGAGACCAGTGGCGGGTATTGCCATGGGATTGATTACTGGTAAAACTTTAGATGATTATGTTGTTTTAACTGATATTCAAGGAGTGGAAGATCATAGTGGTGATATGGATTTTAAAGTTGCTGGTACTGAAAAAGGAATTACAGCTATTCAATTAGATATTAAATTACACGGAATAAGCTTAGGAATTTGTAAGGAAACTTTAGTAAAAGCTAAAGATGCTCGATTGAAAATATTAGAGACCATGACTAAGACCATTTCTGAACCAAATAAAGAATTATCTGAATTTGCTCCTCGAATTGTAACTATGAAGATAGATCCAGAAGATATCCGAATAGTTATTGGTCCTGGTGGTAAGATGATTAACCAAATGATTGCTGACTATGATGTCGAGATTGATTTAGAAGACGATGGCACTGTATTTATTACTTCTACTAATCAAGAAGGGGCTCAGAAAGCAGTTGAGCATATTGAAGCCCTAACTAAAAAAGTAATACCGGGTGAGATTTACGAAGGTAAGGTAACTAAAATTGTTACTTCTCAGTCTGGTGGAGAAGTGGGTGCTATTGTGGAATTTTTACCAGGCAAAGACGGTATGGTTCATATTTCTGAATTTAAATATGAAAGACTTGAGAAAATTTCAGATATAGTTAAAGTAGGGGACACTTTGAAAGTTAAGGTTATGGAAGTTGATGAAGAAAGGGGTCGGATTGGTTTGTCAGTAAAAGCATTATTAGAGAAACCCGAAGGTTGGCAAGATCGTCCACCGAGAACTCCTCGTCCAAATAATTTTAATCGAGGACCGCGAAGAGATTCTCGACCAAAGAGATATTAAATTATTAATTTAAATAATTATGAAACAAGTAAAGAATGTATGGACAATAATTCTCACTATTATTATCACAGCTATCATTGTTGGCGGAGGAGTCTACTATTGGCAACAAAGTAAAATTATTTCGGGTCCAGGAGTAGGTATTGAAGTTGGAGAATCAAAAGAACCTCTTTCTTATTCAATGGGTAATGTTCCAGCTTCTGTATCTAAGGAAACAATGTCCTTTGGTTATACTGCCGAAAAATTATTATCAATGGCTCAAGAATGTGGGAACGAACAAAGTTTGAGTTATTTCAATAATTTAATTTTTAAATTTAAAGACGTAACTAAAACTGTCTATAAATTTAAATATAGTGGCGCTAGTCAGGAATCAAATACTTTTGTTGTAACACTACTACCAAATAAAGTTGGATATTTTTCACTGGCTGAATTTAAACAAGATTTTGATCAATGTTATGCTGGTGGTGATGCTTATCCTACAATGCTTAATAATGATTGGCTTCTTTTTGTGAATTCTTGTGGAAGTGGATTTGATGATGGTTCTGGTAATCCTCATGGATGTGATGAAATAAGTGAGATAGTAAAACCCACTCTTCAGTTAAATTAAAGAATGGATGAATATTTGATATTAAGTATTATATAGATTTGAGTATAAAGCCCTGTTATTATGGGGCTTTTATTTTTTAAAGAGATTTTGAACTTATCACTTTTTTATGTTTCCTCTTGTCCTCCCCTTGATAAGGGGAGGTGTCTCGAGTTTATCGAGGGACGGAGGGGTTAGGGGGGCATGAGTTAAATTTCTCGTTTTTAAGTCAATATGTTACTATTTTAGATATAAATAACGTTATAAAATGTTCAATCAGAAGTTTAATCCTCAGTTTCATTGGCAAATGAATCGGGAAAAAATTACTCATAAGAAAATATTAATTTCTTTATTAATTGTGATATCAATTTTGTCTGTTTTTTTAATTTTTAGAAAATATTACTTTGTTTCGGGAAAGAGTATCGATTTAGAAGAATTGATACCAGCAGAAACTAAGGCAGTCTTGAAAATTTCAACTTCCAATTTAATTGTCAATCAAAAGGACTCTATTTTATTAAATAGTTTATTTAATTCTGGTTTGAATTTAGCTAATTATTTATCAAACGAACACGAGACAGATTTTTTCATTAATAATATTGATAAAGATATTTATTGGATGGAAAATTCACCAGATGCTCAATTAATTTTATTTAAGATTAAAGACATTAACCTTTCTTACGATTATTGGAAAGAAATAATTAATAATTCAAAGATTATTGAATATAATAAAAAAATAATCTATGAATATGGTTTTGATTTCCCGAAAGTCAATAATTATTTTTTACCAAACAGAGACAATCAAATTTATATTAGTTATTTAAATGATTATATTTTTTGTATTAGTAATAATTTGGATTTTGTTAAGCTGGTCTCTGATAGATATAAGGAAGCTTCCAAAATAGATTATTTAAGATCTATAAAAGAAGAATTATCAAATTATTTTAATGAACAGAATTCCTTAGTTTTGGAAGTTCGAGAATATCAGAATTTAAAAGATAGTTTTAGTTGGGTTAAAAATTTATCTTTTTTAATTCAGGAGGATCAGAGTTCTTTTGTTATTAAATTTAAAGTTAAATCTAAAAAATTAGAATTATTTTTAAATAATTTAGACGATAATCAGCAAACGATTGATTTAAGCGTGTTTAAAAATGAGTTACTGAATGATTTTTCTATTTATTATGCTAATTTAGGAATTAATCATCAAGAAGAATATTTGAATTTAAATCAGGATATAAATTATTTTTTGAAAAATAATATTGAGAGTTTGTATAATATAAATTTTGGAGAAGAATTTAAAACAATCACCGGGCCCTATTATTTTTTAAAACATCAAGATAATAATTTTTTATTCCTTAGCAAGGATTTAGAAAAAATGAAGTCAGTTTATAAAAGTGTTTTGGCTCATCTTTATCCTCAAACCAGAAATATGATTCTTCCCGACGGGAGTAGTGTTATAGAATATTATACTGATCCGAATTTATTAGAATTAAAACAACAGGAAAATAATGGTTTAATTTGGTATTATGCTGATTTATCCGGGGATGTAGATTTTTATTTAGTTCAATATGATGATTGGTATATTTTGACAAATTTTAGAGAAGAAATAGTAGAATTGTCAAAAAATAAGGAAAAATTTTATAAAATTTTGAATTATGATTATAAAAATTATTTTCAAGAGCTTCTGGTTTTAAATTTTAATAATTCAAAGCAAAATAAATATTTTCCCTGGTTTGATTTATTACCAGGATTTTATAGAAGATTAAATTTTATTAATCTAACTGAAGATGGCTCCAATAAAGCATTTTTGGAAGTTATCCACTGATCTGTGGATAAGTTTTAGAACTTATTAAACCATCAAAATACTATTTTAGCAAGAAAAAAGTTAAAAACTTAGTTTTCGGCCTTAAATAAAGGGAAAGTTAATATTGACTTTTTGGTTTACCTATGCTATACTTAAGTATATACAGAATAACAGTTATAGAAGCAAGAAGAACCTTGAAAATTTATCTTTTACTTAATCTGCCCTACTACATCCTTTAATAAAACAAAAACAAAATAAAACCATAAAAATTAATTCCTGTATTTTAAAAATAAAAATATGAGAATTAATATTATACTAAATAAGTAATTACTCATCAGTAAATTACTTAAATTTAGTAGGATGATTAAGTTGAGAGCATATAATGCTCTCTAGGTCTATCATACTTATTTCGAGGAATAATTCCTCATTTGGGCTTCGGCCCATATCGGGCTTCGGCCCGAAAATTAGTTGAGAACTGGGGAGTGAAGCTCCCCACGACATATATTTTTTAAAAAAATGGTCGGTTTAGGGGAGCTTTCTTTTTTTCAGAAGATTTTTTAATAATCGAGTATAGCTCGGTTTTTTTGTTTACAGAAAGATAAATATGATGTAAGCTCAGATTAAAGAAAAAATTAGGAGGAAGAATGAAAGTAGAAATGGATGCTAATATTAAGGCTCCTTTAGAAAAAGCATTTTTGATGGGTATATTATTTTCAATAATAATTGGAGTAATGTTTCATTATTCAGATAATTATGAAGCAACTCCGGCACCGACCACAGTCAAGCCGAACACTTCACTTTTCATCTCTACCAGCACATCTGTGCTGTTTTTTGATTCTCAAACGATATTTTTCTAGTTTTTCTTGAGGTGTAGCATACTTTAAACACTTCATAAATCTTTGATTACATTTTTGTTCAACAGTAGAAATATAATCTTCATCATACTGAGAAATATCACTTCCTTTAGGAATAAATTTACGAATATATTTATTAACATTTTCAACACTTCCTTTTTGCCAAGATGAATATGGATGACAAAAATAGATTGGAATATTTAATAATATTTCTAATGTTTGATGCATTCTAAACAAAATATCATTATCTAATGTTATAGTTTTCATTTCTGAAAATCTATTTTGAATTTTAATGAATGCTTGATGAACATTATCAATGTTAACATCTAGAATTTGTTCAATAAAAACATTTCTAATCTTACGATCTACTACAACCAGTAGATAACCTTTACCACCTCTACCAGAAACAATGAAATCACCTTCACAATCACCTATTCGACTTCTTTTTGCTACTATTAGAGGTCTTTTATCAATAAATATACGATCTTGAAGTTGATTTACTTTAGGACGTTTCTGACGATATTTTCTTTTCTTTCTAATGTTTCTAATTAGCTTTCCATATGGACCATCTAAAAAATCATAGATGGTATTTTTTGATACATTAGATAGATGTTTTTCATGATATTTAATTCTTCCTGTGATAGCTTCTGGTGATTGTTCATCGCATAGATTACTTTCTACAAAGTTTCTTAATTTAATATTATTTACAATCTTTAATCCTTTAAAACTAGCATTATGTCTTCTGATATATGCTTTATGATTAGCTTTGTTCGGATCATAGATTCCTTTCACACTATTATTATTTATTTCTTCAAAAATACTAGATATTGAACGATCTAAAGCTTTGGCAATATCCCTAGAAGAATAGTTTTTACTAAGAAGAATTGTTATCTCATTTCTTTCATTTTTATTAATATGTGAATATTTTTTTTCATATTTATTAATTTAAAAATTATGTATTTATCTTAACATAGTGTTCGGCTTCAAAAAGGAATCTAGGTCCAAACCCCTAGAGCAACAAGTACTATTTTACTTATTTTTACAAAAAATTCCTTGCGCTTAGGAAATACTTTGGGTATCCACAATACCAGTAATATTGGAATTAACCCGAATAGCAATATATTTCTTGGACCGACATGCTCTTTGTAAAAAATTATCGCCATCGGCCAAATTAGCATTATCATGGCTGGTTCCAAAAATTTCAAAACATCATCTATCTCTTTTAAAATCAATTTCTTTTGAGAATTTTCTTCTGTCAAATTTTTCGACTTTCCTAAAGAGATAAAAGAAATTCCCAAATATATCCAAAAACAACAAAACATTCCAATCAATATTGATGCCGGTGTTTTACCTTGGAAAACACAACTCATCAAAGCGATAAAATGCATCAATCCCCCAAAACATATTAATGCTATTCCTGAATATAATCCGGGAATTATTTTCTTGGTTTGTAATCCTAAAAAGATTACACACATAAAAAATATACTAAATAGCACGAAAGAAATAGAATTAAAATTGGGAATTTGTTCTATGCTTTCACTTTCCGACCAAAGATTCGTGTTAATAAAAATTATTAATACGAATAATACTACTAAAAAAACCTTTGTTTTTTTCACCTTGTTCCTCCACGTTTTTTTCTTATTTATATCTTAATCGCTACCAAAATTTTGTCAAGGACCTTAGCTAACCTAGTAAATCAACTTTAATTGATTTTATAATTAAGATCAGGTAAAATGAAAAGACTTATGAAATTAAAAAAGGCTAAAACAATTATTATTCTCTTAATAATTATAGCTCTGGCTATAATTTTATTAATTACTAAAAATACTAGCACTAATAAAATCAATCAAAATAATACAATTTCCGAACCAGAAATAATTCCAGATCGCGAAGTGATTTTAGAAATTACCCCCAACGCTACTTATGGAGAATTAATGAAACAAGCCAGCACCACACCCGAGATAGCCAATTCTATTTTTGACGCTTCTCAAGAAATTTATGATTTATCTAAAATAAGAGTGGGTCGAGAATTAAAACTTATTTATGATAAAGATACGAATATTTTTAAAAAACTTATTTATCAAATAGATACTGAGGAAGAATTGCACGTCAACCTTCAAGGAGATGCTACTTGGCAAGCAGAAATAAAAAAAATTGAGTATGAAATTCGAATCAAAACCTCAGCAGGAACCATTGAGTCCTCTCTTTATGAAACTGGTTTAGAACAAAACTTAGATGAGGTAGTTATTATTGAATTAGCTGATGTATTTCAATGGACTATTGATTTTGCTATGAATATTAGAACCGGAGATTATTTTAAATTTATTTATGAAGAAAGATACTTAGATGGTGAGTATGTAATGCCAGGAGATATTTTAGTAGCTAAATTTATTAATGATGGTCGAGAATATAAAGCTTATTATCTTGATCGAGCTCAGCTCGATGAAAATAACTCAGTTGGAGGATATTACAACGAAAACGGAGAAAGTATGCAAAAAATATTTTTAAAAGCTCCAGTTTCTTATAAATATATTTCTTCTGGATTCACTACTGGCTTAAGATATGTTCAAGCTTTTGATGTTTCCACTAAACATCGAGCTATTGATTATGCCGCTCCCTATGGAACCCCTATTAAAGCAGTTGGTGATGGAACCGTAGTCCACGCTAGCTGGAATGGTGGTTATGGAAATTTTATCAGCATTAGACATAATTCAACTTATACTACTAATTATGCTCATCTTTCTAAATATGCTGTCAGTTATGGTCAAAAAGTAGTTCAAGGACAAACTATTGGTTATGTTGGTTCTACTGGATTCTCTACTGGACCCCATGTCCATTATGAAATGGTAAAACATGGCACCAAGATAAATCCTCAAACTGAAGACTTCCCTAGTACTGATGGTGTTGCCGAAGAAGATCAAGAAGCTTTTAATAAAATTATTGAAAAGTATAAAGAACAATTATAATTTTAAAAACAAAAAATCACTAATAAATTATAAAGTGATTTTTATTTTTAGCTATTTTAAAATACAATAACGGGATCTAATAAATTCCATAATAAATATAAAATAGCTAAAATAATGCTAAGGGCTGGTAATTTTTCAAAAACAAAATCCACAACTGTATTAGCTACTAATTCAGCACTGTCTCCCAACCATTCATCTGGCTCATGGACATTAAGTCCTCTCATAGAACGACCAGCTTTCCCCATAAAATTATTTAAAAAAATTATATCTATATATAATCATAGCAGAAAAATTAAAAATCAAAAATACCTATCATATTTTAATTTTCTACTTTTTTAATTTTTAAAATTTATGCTATGATAAATTTAATTAATAAAGTATAAATCTGAATTTATTAACAAAATGGAAAAAGAAAAAAGCATTAATCTCCTTGGTGATAATAATGACAATAAGCAAGGTAAAGATTTACAAAATATAACAAAGAAATATAAAAAAGATCGAACTTGGTTGATAATTAAAAATATCATTTTTTTATTTTTAATACTTTTCTTGGGTGTAATATTTTTTTTATCTAGCATAGCAGCTAATTCTGAATCTAAATTTGCCACCACTGTCAAAAAGAATTTTTTAATTAATCAAATTTCCCATCTCATTTCTTCTGATACTAAAAAATTAAAAGGTGAGGAAGATGGTCGAACAAATTTATTAATTTTAGGTATGGGCGGTTTAGGACATGACGGGGCTAATTTAACCGACACAATTATTATCCTGGGCTATAATCACCATACCATGGAAACTTCTATTACCTCCTTACCTCGAGATCTTTTAGTTAAAACCGGAAATAAATCTTTTCAAAAAATAAATTATATTTATACTGCTGGAGAATATTCAGAAAAAATTACTGGACTGGAATATAGTAAAAAAATTCTTAGTGAAAATTTAGGCATTCCTATTGACTACGGCATCAGTATAGACTTTTTTGGATTCGAAGAAATTGTTGATGCCCTGGGCGGAATTAATGTTTATATTGAAAATAGCTTTGTTGATTATAATTATCCTACTGAAAACCACAAAATCCAAACTATTAAATTTCAAAAGGGACACCAACATCTAGACGGAGAAATGGCTTTACAATTTGTTCGATCCAGACACGGTATAGTTACTGAGGGAAATGGCTTTGAAGCTTCCGATTTTGCCAGATCGGCTCGACAATTTAAAGTTATTGAAGCCGTTAAAAACAAAATTATGAGTTTCTCTACCATTAGCAACCCTAATAAAGTAATTAAATTATTTCAAATTTTAAATAAATACATTAATACCGATATTAAAACTTGGGAAGCTTTAGGATTTGTAGATATATTAAAATCAATGGATGATTCTCGCATATTTAATAAAGTTATTAATGATGCTCCTGGTAATTTACTAAAAAGCGCTACCTCAACTCTAGACGGAGCTTTCATATTGGTCCCCAAACAAAATGATTATAATATTCTTCATTCATTCTTTAAAAATATATTTGAAGTTGAAAAAACAGAAAAAGAACAGGCCATCATTCAAATACTTAATGGAACTACTCAAACTGGCCTGGCCGGAAAAAAATCACAATTATTAATTAACTCGGGATTAAATATTGTTCGGATTGGAAACGCTCCCAATCAAAATACAGAAACTACAATTATCTACGATCTGAGTAATAATAATAAACCTGAAACCCTAAAAAAAATTCAAGAAATTATTTTCGGAATCCGATCTACCATCCTCCCAGAAGAATTATCCGAATATCTCTATCAAGACAATTTGGACTTCTTAATAGTATTAGGCCAAGATCAAATAGCAGAATAAATTATCAATTTGAAATTTTAAATTTTCATTTAAATCTCAATGACTCAGTTTACAATTTATCCTTAGAACAAATGTTTCGATGAAAAGATTGATAATTGGTAATTGAATATTAATTACATTTTTAAAAACGATGGACAAGAAAAAATCACAATTACCTATTGTATCTATTATTGGGCGTACTAATGTAGGTAAGTCTACTCTTTTTAATTTGCTTGTAAAAAACAAAGTAATTATTAGTAGTATTCCGGGAACAACTAGGGACACTAATTATCAAAATGCTGAATGGCAAGGTCGAGAATTTACAATTGTTGATACTGGGGGTTTAGAAAAGAATATTTTTGGAAATCTCGACCGAAGCGGAAAGAATGAAACCAAAAAAAAATTAAACGAAATAGATGAAAAAATTACTGAAAAAGTCAAAAAAGCAATTAAAAATTCTGATCTTATTCTCTTTTTAGTTGATGCTAAAACTGGAATTATGCCTCAAGACAAAGAATTTGCTGCTTTTTTAAAAAAGAATAAATTACCATATATCTTAGTTGCCAATAAATGTGATAATAAAAAAACAGCTCAACAAGTTGATGAATTTTATAAATTAGGTTTAGGAGAACCTATTAAAATCTCCTCTTCCAGTGGAGCTAGAGTTGGTGATCTTTTAGATTTAGTTGTTAAAAAAGCAAAGGTTAGAAAAGTCAGAGCAAACAAGAA